>Ga0208083_1000031_pt1 | contig 33046 bp, 33 predicted proteins | sample LakMenEpi07Jul09_FD_150677 | JGI IMG/M metagenome (GOLD analysis project Ga0208083, IMG submission 150677) | Freshwater microbial communities from Lake Mendota, WI - 07JUL2009 deep hole epilimnion (SPAdes) | ecosystem: Environmental > Aquatic > Freshwater > Lake > Epilimnion/Euphotic zone ...
TGTCGTTGTCCTCATCATCTTCATCAAGAAGATCAAAGATGTCTTCGTCGTCTTCATCGACCAACACCATTTCTTCCAACTGCACCACCATGCGCATGTTGGGGCGATCAACACCGAGGCCGACAGAACCCAGCACAAAATCTTGTTCAACAGGATTTACGAGTGAAGCCGATGTTGCATCAATGTCTGATCCGGTGTCGGGCATATCGGCAAGCATGCCGCGTAAGTATTCAGCGAGTGCCGCTACTTGTTGCTTCTCGCACTTGATGGACACTGTTCTTCCATCGCCACGCACCTGCACATAGAACGTGCGATCACCAGGTTGCCCAATGGCGCCAGTAGCGAAACCCTCTGCATCTTCGAAATCAAAATAGAAACCCATGTGACTACCAGTGTGCCAGCGAAATCAGGACGGACGCAGGTCGGCCAAAGAACCGCCGGTGGAGTTAACGGTAAGAACAATGGGGCCGTGACCTGTGTATGCAACGGCGCTCACGGAGCACGTGCCGATGACAATGCGCTGGAAGAGATCAATGTGTGTGCCCATGGCGTGAGCAACTGCAGCCTTGATGGGGTCGGCATGCGACACGCAGACAACAGTGCCACCAGGGTGCGCTGCACGAATGCGATCGAGGGCACTCACCATGCGTGTTTGCATTTCGGTGAATGACTCGCCATTGGGGAAACGGAAGGTGCTCGGTGCCTTCTGCACGGTGGACCATTCAGGCAACTTCATCAACTTGCTGAGTTCAGCGCCGGTCCAATCACCGAAGTCGCATTCAAGAAGACCCTTGTCGATCTTCACTCGCTGCTTCAGAGCTTTGGCAATGGGCGCTGCGGTTTCGCGAGCACGCTCGAGAGGCGATGCATAGATGGCATCGATCTTTGGCAGTTCTGCAATGCGCTCAGCCACGCGATGAGCCTGCGCTACACCCGCCTCGGCCAAGTGCAACCCAGCAGCCCGGCCCGGGAGAATCTTGCCCGTGGTGGGGGTCTGGCCGTGGCGCACCATCAAGATGACGGTGGACGACGGGGGAGCAGTTTTCTTTGCGGGTGCCATGCAGTATCCAACCTACTGTTGGGGTCGTGGATTCCCTGAAACGAGTGTGTGACGACATTGCATCGTGTGTGGCATGTCCTCGTTTGGTGGAATGGCGCGAGTCTGTGGCCGTTGAGAAGCGCGCGTCGTTTCGTGACCAGGAGTACTGGGGTAAGGGTGTTCCAGGTTTTGGTGATCCGAAGGCGGGACTATGGGTAATGGGTCTCGCACCAGCCGCCCATGGCGCGAACCGCACAGGCCGAATGTTCACCGGTGACCGCAGTGGTGACTGGCTGTATCGCGCGATGCATAAGGCAGGGTTTGCAACGCAAGCTGAAAGTGTTGGCGCAGATGATGGGTTGAAGTTGACAGGCGCGTGGGTGTCGAGTGCTGTGCGTTGTGCGCCGCCCGACAACAAACCGACCAACGTTGAACGCGACACATGCGTGACGTACTTGCAACGTGAACGACAACTTTTGAAGAAGGTACGCGTTGTGGTGTGTCTTGGCAGTTTTGCGTATGAAGCAGTGTGCAAAGAGTGGGGCGTGAAGCCTCGACCAAAGTTTGGTCATGGCGTGGAAGTTGTTGCTCCCGATGGCACCGTCATTATTTGTTCATTTCACCCCAGCCAACAAAACACCTTTACGGGCAAGCTGACAGAGCCAATGATTGACGCGGTCTTTGCCCGCGCTCGAAGCGTGACGAATTAAGCGCTGAGTGCGCGAGCGGTGAAGAACGCCGCCATGGTGTGCGCAGTGTTCGCATCATCCAGCAACTGTTGCATCTGGAAGAAGCTGTGGAACATGCCGTTGAATCGCACCACGCTGGCGGTGACGCCATTTGCAATCAGTCGACGTCCGTACTCTTCGCCTTCATCGCGAAGCGGATCAAGTTCGGCAGTGATGATGAGCGCAGGTGGCGCACCCTTCAACAACGAGTCAGGCGCGAAGTGTGGAGATGCCAATGGGTCTTTCAAGTCGGCACCAGCAGGCATGTAGTGATTCGTAAACCACTCCATGGCTTGACGTGTCAACACTGGGCCCGCTGCGTTTTCCACGTGAGACGGGAACGACGCTGTCATGTCAGTTGCTGGGTAGATCAAGAGTTGGAACACCAAAGGCACGGGGCGCTGCTGGCTCACAATAGCTGCGAGGTTTCCACCGGCGCTGTCTCCACCCACTGCAATGCGATCAGGGTTGATGCCGAGCTCGGATGCGTTCTCGTATGCCCAACGAAGTGAGCACATTGCGTCTTCAATAGCAGCAGGGAAGGGGTTCTCTGGTGCCAAGCGGTAGTCAACGCTGAGCACTGCATGGCCCATGCGGTTTGCCAGTGAACGACATGTTGCGTCGTGTGAGTCCAGCCCACCAATCACCCATCCACCACCGTGGTAGTACACAAGCAAGCCCAAGTTTTTGTTGGCATTCGGGCGATACAAACGTGATGGCACACCGCCGGCGCTTACTTCGCGAATCTCAAACATTTCTTCGTTTGATGGCAACTGGCGTGAGTTGTAGTACTCGCGGAATGCAACTGCATCAGAATCTTGAATGACAGGGCCGCCCGCGGCAGCCATCATCTGAAGAATTACTTGTGCTTGTGGGTGCAATGCCATGACTTACTCCGCTGGTTTTGTGTCGGCTGTTGGTGCGGCGTCAGCAGCAGGTGCAGGTGCGTCTGCTGGTGCAGCATCAGGTGCAGGAGCCTTCTTCTTCAGTGCAGGTGTTCCCACCTTCACTGTTGTTTCTGCCCAATCTGGCCAGCGGCGACGGCTCACAATCGACAAGGTGCGCAACAACTTCATTGCCACTTCGTCTTCTTGTGCAGGCTTCGATTCAATGACGCCTTCTTTGATCATGCGCTCAATCACTTCAACGCCCAACTTGGTGCGCACGATGGTGAGCGTCCAGCTGTTGTCCTTACCGATACCTCCGGTGGAGATGTCTGCATGTTCTGCAGCGAAGTCGGGGCAGCTCTTGCAGCCTTCGCGAGTCCACTGATGGCATTCCTTCAAATCGATCTCATGGAACGAGCCATCGTTCATCCAGATCTGGAAGGCGCCCTTGATGTTCATCTTCACCATGTCTTGCTTCTTCAAGCCGTACTTGGCTTCAAACAATTCAGGGAAGATGGCATCGTCGAATGTCTTGCTGCACAAAAGACCAATGTTGAATTGGAATGGCTTTGACACTTTGCCGGCTTTGCGATCCCACATCACGGGGGGCGAGGACACTTGGCAGCCCATGCCAACGAGTGCGAGCTTGGTGAGTCCCTTTTCTTTTGCTTCGGGAAGCGCGAGTGGGTTTGCGCAGTATGTGTAACGCGAGCCTGCGGTTGCAAGAACTTCTTCCTTCGTCTGCACGAGGACTGGCTTTGCCTTCCACCTGTCGTCATCTTCCACACCGCTGACGAGTGCGCCTTCGATGTAGTTGTTGTCCATCAACCAAGAGAGCATTGCGGTAACAAAGCCACCGTCTTGACCTTTTTCTAACTGTGTCTTGTCTGTGGCGCGAGTGAGAAGCAGTTGTTCCCAGATGCCGGCCATCTCATCATCTTCACGATCGCGACCAAAGAGGTGCTTGTTCGCAGAAGATTCCCATGTACGGAAACGTGGGCACGCACGCGTACAAGTGGTGCAGCCCTTCTCGCCATGCAAGCAGTTGTCGAGACCGAGTTCTTCTTCGATATGGAAGGGCTTGTACTTGCCCTCTTCATGTTCGTATCCGATGACGTCGTGTGGACACGTCACCACGCAGCCAGCACATCCGGTGCAGAGCCCCGTGTTGATGACTTCTTCGTACAGCTCTTTCCACTGCGCTGTCCAGCGCTCGGCTTTGGCAGGTGCATCAGGTGTCATGGTCATGCCACGACACTAGGGGCTAGATGGCGTCGGCTCCATGTTCGCCCGTACGGATACGGATGATCTGCTCCACATTGGTGACCCAGATCTTGCCGTCACCGATTTTTCCTGTGCTGGCGGCCTTGGCGATGAGGTCAAGAATGTCGTTCACATTGCTGTCATCAACGACGAATTCCATCTTCACTTTGGGAACAAAGTCGATTTGGTATTCAGATCCGCGGTAAGTCTCGGTGTGTCCGCCCTGACGGCCAAACCCACGAGCTTCGGACACTGTCATGCCTTGCACGCCGGCGCCTTTGAGGGCTTCTTTCACGTCGTCCACCTTGAAGGGCTTCACGATTGCTGTTACGAGCTTCATAGTTTCATTCTGCCTTATCTAGAGAAGTGTGATCACTGGTATGCGGATTCTGAGTGCTGGCTCTGGTCGAGACCAACTAATTCATCTTCGGTGGAGACGCGAAGACCGATGGTTTTATCGAGAACCTTTGCCAACACCCATGTGATGGTGAAGGAGAAGGCGATCGTTGCACCAAGAGCAACAAGTTGGTCCATCAGGAGTTCAGCACCGCCGCCATAGAAGATGCCATTGAAGCCAAGGGAGTTGACCTTCGTGTCGGCGAAGAATGCGAGAAGGATTGCTCCGAGAATTCCACCAACAAGGTGAACTGCGATGACATCAAGGCTGTCGTCGAATCCGAACTTTGTCTTCAGTGTGAGTGCGAGGTAGCAAACAGCACCAGCGATGAAGCCGATGTAGATCGGAGACATGCCGCCGACGAATCCGGCGCATGGTGTGATGGCAACAAGGCCGGCAACTGCACCAGATGCTGCTCCTAATGATGTTGCATGACCAGCCTTGAGTTTTTCAACGAGGAGCCATCCGCACATTGCTGACGCAGCACCGAGGTGAGTGTTGACAAGTGCTTGTGCTGCAAGACCATTCGCTGCAAGCGCTGAGCCGGCATTGAAGCCGAACCAACCGAACCACAAGATGCCGGTTCCGAGAATGGTGTACGGCAAGTTGTGTGGAGGCATCGCCTCACGTGGCCAACCCTTGCGGTTGCCAAGAACAAGAACGATGGCAAGCGCTGCAACACCAGCGTTAACGTGAATCACTGCGCCACCAGCAAAGTCGAGCGCACCGAGTTGGAACAACCAACCGTTGGGGCTAAAGACCCAGTGAGCGATGGTGGGGTACACAATGACAGCCCACACGCCGATGATGATTGCGTATGCAGAGAACTTCAAGCGATCAGCAGTCGCACCTGTGATGAGCGCTGGGGTGATGACAGCGAACATCATCTGAAATGCGAAGAACGCAAGAATAGGAATGACCAACGCGAAGTCACCGGTGTAGCCAGGAAGCTCACTGATTGTTGATAGGTCCTTCATAAAGAGGAAATCAAAGTTGCCGAAGTATTTGCCTGTTCCACCAAACGCGAGGCTGAATCCCACAGCGGCCCACAAGATGCTGATCAGGCCCATTGCGAAGATGTTCTGCATCAACATGCCGAGAACGTTCTTTGCACGCACCATTCCTCCGTAGAAGAAGGCAAGGCCTGGTGTCATAAATGCAACAAGTGCAATGGAAATCAGTACCCAGGCTGTTGCGCCGGTATCGATGTCTGCTGCGAAAAGCATTGGTGTCTCCTATGTAGACGTTGAAGTTGATACCAAGGTAGAAGTTGATTGTTTCCTGTGTGTTTCTACTAAGTGAATGACAGGACAAAGCAAAAGACCCGCGCCCCCACTTCGTTGTGGTGACGCGGGTCTTTTGTTGTAACTAGTTACATTCGGCTTGAACCGAATTCTGGGTAAGCGACAACGCCCATTTCTGGAATATCGAGACCATTGATCTCGTCTTCTTCGGCGGAGCGGATGCCACCCTTGGTGAACTTGTTCTGAATGGAGAAGAACCCATATGCAATGGGGAAGATCACGCCAAGGATGACTGCAACGCCAAGAGCTTGTGCTCCGAGTTGGCCCCAATCGCCCTTGATGATTCCTTCGATGCCTTCTGATGAAGAACCGTTCCAGCCTGCGCCGTAGCTGCCGTTGGCAAAGATGCCCACTGCAAGTGTTCCGAAGATGCCGTTCACCATGTGCACTGCGATAGCGCCCACTGGATCGTCAATCTTGAACTTCCGTTCGACGATGAACACTGCTTCGATGGCGAGAACTGCGGCGATGATTCCGATGACAGCTGCTGCCCATGGTGCAATGAATGCACACGGTGCAGTGACTGCAACGAGACCAGCGAGCATTCCGTTAATCATCATGCCGGGGTCTGGTTTGCCAGTGCGCTTCGTGATGTAGAACATCGCAGTGAGTGCACCGAATGCTCCAGCAATTGCAGTGTTTGTTGCAACTGTTGCGAACTGAACATCAGTTGCAGCAAACGTGCTTGCAGCATTGAATCCGAACCAGCCGAACAACAAGATGAATGTTCCAAGCATTGCCATCGGAATGTGGTGACCAGGAAGTGCCTTTGGCTTACCATCTGCACCGAACTTGCCGATGCGAGGTCCGAGGACGATTGCACCTGCGAGAGCAGCAACGCCACCGACGGAGTGCACAACACCGGATCCGGCGAAGTCAACGTAACCAGCGCCAAGGCTCATGGTGTCCCACGTCTTTGACAACCAACCGCCGCCCCATGTCCAGGCTGCGAACAATGGGTAGTAGATGGCACCGCAAAAGAGACCCCAGATAGTGAAGCTGCTCCACTTCCAACGCTCTGCCATTGAACCTGTAGGAATCGTTGCCACTGTGTCCATGAACGCAGCCATGTACAAGAACAATCCGAGGAGTGCTGGTGTGATGGTGCCGGTGGACATTGCCCAACCGCCTTGGTACAGGAACACCCAGTTGCCGCTGCCGATGAGTGGTTCACCAACGGGTTCTGTGAGGCCGATGCCAGCAAAGCTGAATCCGCCGAATGCAAGTGGGAAGCCCACGAGGAAGAACGCAACGAAACCCAATGCGAAAATTGCGAAGTTGGTGCTTACGACGTGTGCTGCATGCTTTGCACGGGTGAAACCAGTTTCAACAAGCGCGAACCCGGCTTGCATGAAAATGACCAGCATTGCGCCGATGACGACCCACAACAGGTTGAGTTGTGTGCCGAGAATTTCTACTTCAGATTGCATCGCTGCCCTCTTCCTTTGTACGAATTCGAATGAGACGAGAAATGTCGGTGACCCAAATCTTTCCGTCACCGATCTTTCCTGTGGATGCGGATGATGTGATGGCTTCAACGACCTGGTCAACTTGAGCTTCGTCAACGACGAGTTCCAACTTCACCTTTGGCACGAAGTCGATGGAGTATTCGCTACCGCGGTATGTCTCGGTGTGTCCGCCTTGACGGCCGAACCCTTTGACTTCCGAAACGGTCATGCCTTGTACGCCTGCCGACTTCAGCGCGTCTTTCACATCGTCGACCTTGAATGGCTTGACGATTGCCGTGATCAACTTCACTGAACTGTCTCCTTGTGTTATGCCGCCCGAGGGCGACGACTAAACGTTGCTATTGCAACTAGTCACAAGGTACGGAGGTGAGATTTCCCAACTGTCGCCGAATTGTTTCGGGAGCGTGGCGAATTGGTTGCTGTGTAAACGCTATGTAAACGGTCAGCACTTTGTCTCGTAGGGCGAGACATTCGGGCGAATCCAACCGCGCAAGAGTTGTTCAGTTACTTCTCTGGTTCTTCTGTTACTTCTGCGGTCTCAACATCGTTCAGCGCGGATCGACCAGCTTCAATTCTCCACCGCAAGAGTGGAGGCGTGATGATGGTGGTGAGAAGAACCATAAGAAGCACGATCGCATAGAGTTCGTCGTTGAAGACTCCAATGGAAACACCGATAGTTGCGAAAATGAGCCCAACTTCTCCGCGCGGAATCATGCCGATTCCAATGAGCAACTTGTCCGTGTTGGTGCCTCGTGCGCCGACGGCAGCGAGGACTTTGCCGGTAATGGCAATGACGGTGAAAACGCCAGCAACGATCAGTACATGAGCAGAGAAGAACTTCGTGACGTCAGTGTCGATTCCAATTTGCATGAAGAAAACAGGAATGAAGATGCTTCCAAGAATTGAAAAGTCGCGTGCGATTGTGTGGTGTTGCTGGGTGCGACCCAAAGCAGTTCCGGCAACAAATGCTCCAATGATCGGGGCAAGTTTTGCACCGCTTGCTGCAGCGGAGAATCCGAAGGTGACAGCAGCTGCCAGAACGCCGATGGTGGCAGGTGATGCAGCTTTGGCGCCCACAAAGGCAAAGATCTTCGGAACAAGGAGAAGTCCGATTGCGCCAGCAATCACCAAGAAGCCAACGGCCAGACCAATGGTGCTGATGAGCCCCATTGCGTCAATTGAGCCCTGCTCTACAACGCGAGTGACAACAGTGAGAATGATGAGTCCGAAGACATCGTCGGCAACTGCTGCGCCAAGGACAATCCGTGCCTCAGTTGACCCCAATGCTTTGAGGTCTCCAAACACACGTGCAGTAATTCCGACGCTTGTTGCTGCAAGGGCCGCACCAAGGAAGAGCGAGGCATTGACCGATTCACCGAATGCTCGCCCTGCAACGATTCCAGAGGACATGGGGAGAACGACGCCGATGACTGCGACGAGCATGGATGCACGTCCCACTCGACGCAGTTCATTGAGATTCATCTCGAGACCGACTTCGGCCAGCAAGATAATGACGCCGACTTCGGCCAGAACACGAAGGGCATCGCTTGGCTCGACAAGGCCCAACATGGAGGGCCCGATAACGATGCCCGCGGTGATTTCTCCGAGAACGGCAGGAATGCGGATGCGCTCACAGAGTTCAGCAGCAAGCTTTGCGACGACGAGCACAAGAGCCAAGGAAGTGAATATTTGACCGTAATCGAGGGCTCCGCCCGCGGCCAGGATTGAAGAAATCATGGTCTATGGTTTACACGCTGGCGCAGGTAAATCTCTGCTTCAAGATGACCAGCCTCGCTGAGCATCCAGCCTCGCCGGCGTACTGTCACCAAAGAGTCCGCCCCGAGCCAGCGTCGAATGGCAACGAGGGAGGCATCGATGCGCCGTGCTGACGCACTCTCTAAGCCAGTTTGGCGAGCAAGGAAATCTCGCCCAACGACCTTTCCCTGGGACTCGACGAGTAGACGAAGCACGTGGAGTTCGAGAGGGGTGGGTTGATTTTCGCTCGAGATAGATGGCTCCACCATGGGTCTGACCCTAGGAACAACAGTTTTCGGGGTTGTTCGCCCCCTGTGAATGGTGTGTGAACGGACACAGCGGCAGAATTCGTGGAATCGGAGAATTTTCCGACAGAATCGGAACTCATGGAACTCACCTATGCCCCCGAAGACGAACAGTTCCGCGCGGAGATCCGCGCCTGGCTGAAGGACAACCTGCCAAAGGGCTGGTTCGACAAAGACTTCGAAATGTCGAATGACGAGCGCAAGAAATTCAATGATGAATGGCCAAGCAAGTTGTTCTCTGGCGGATGGATTTGCGCAACATGGCCAAAGGAATACGGCGGCAAGGGTCTCAGCACCATGCAAGGCGTTGTGTTGTCCGAAGAGTTCGCAAACGCGAAGGCTCCAATGCGCGCTGACTTCTTTGGCGACACACTCGTCGGACCAACACTTCTTCAGTGGGGTACCGAAGAGCAGAAGAAGGAATTCCTTCCACAGATTCTCAACGGCAGCATGCGCTGGTGCCAAGGTTTCTCCGAGCCAAACTCGGGTTCCGACCTTGCAAGCTTGAAGACAACTGCAGTTCTTGACGGTGACGAATGGGTCATCAATGGTCAGAAGGTCTGGACCACACAAGGCCACCACGCTGACTACTGCTTCCTTCTCACACGTACAGATCCTGATGCGCCAAAGCACAAGGGCATCTCTTACTTGCTCGTTCCGATGAAGCAAAAGGGTGTTGAAGTACGCGGCATCGTGCAGCCAGACGGCACCGCAGAGTTCTGCGAAGTGTTCTTCGACAACGCACGTTGCCCGAAGGACAATGTTGTCGGTGGCGTGAACAATGGCTGGGTCGTTACAAACTCCACGCTTGCTTTCGAGCGCGGCATGAGTGCAACCACCGGTTACCGCCGTTTCGAGTCTGAGTACAAGGCGATGGTTCGCGGTGCGAAGGACAACGGCGCGATCAACGATCCGAAGATCCGTCAGCGCCTCATGAATTACTACACCAAGATTCAGATCCTCAAGATCAACGGTCTTCGTTCACTCTCCACAACCCTGATGGGCAAGAAAGACCCGAGCATGGCTGCACTTGGTGCAACCAACAAGATGTTCTGGACCGAAATGCACAAGGAAGCAATGGAGCTTGCTCTCGACATCAGCGGCGCAAATGCGATGCTTGTTGACTACGCAATGGGTGACGGCAACTGGCCAGGAACCGCACGCGAAAAGCGTCGTGAGGGGTACCCCGTCAGCGGCATGATGTCAGCGTTCTTCTTCTCTCGTTCCGAAACCATTTGGGGTGGAACAAGCCAGATTCAGCGCAACATTGTTGGCGAGCGTGTTCTTGGTCTTCCAAAAGAACCACAGAACAAGTAATTGTTGATGACAGCCGAAACCGTTATCTTCTCGCGCGGCACGCTTCAGGCGCCGTTCGGGTTGCTGACAGTGGTGGCGTCGGATCGTGGTGTTCGGTACATCACGTTTGAAGAAGATGCGCATCCAAAGTCGTATGTCGGCATGGACGTTCGCGATGATGCAGGTCATCCTGTTGTTGCTCGTGCATTGACTCAATTGCGTGAGTATTTGGCTGGCAAGCGAACATCGTTTGATCTGCCACTTGACTTGCAGGGCACTGAATTCCAGGTGGATGCGTGGAATGCGTTGGCCAAGATTCCTTTTGGTGCGACTGTGTCGTATGCGCAACAGGCTGCATCGATTGGTCGACCAAAGGCAACACGTGCAATCGGGTCTGCCAATGGACGTAACCCGGTGGTGATTGTGTTGCCATGTCATCGTGTGGTGGGGGCGGACGGTTCGCTCACTGGTTTTGGTGGTGGATTACACGTCAAGTCGTGGCTTCTTGACTTAGAGAAACAAAAGTCAGCACAGGCATAACGCCTGCTGTGCTGTGGGCGCCACACGTTGTTGCCTAAGGTTGCACCATGACTCTTGTTTCTCGCGTCCTTGCTGTTCTGCTCATCGTTGTTTGTGTTGGCACTGGAGTTCTGGATTTCATGAAGCCCGCTCAGATTGTGCAAACAATGAATCGCTTGCGTGTGCCCTTGAATGCGGTTCCGGTGTTAGGTTCGATCAAAATTGCAGCCGCGATTGGTCTGATTGTTGGGTTCGGCAACATTCGCTTAGCGCAAGTGACAGGTGCATGTTTGTGTGCGTACTTCGCAATTGCAACAACAACTCACACGCGTGTCAAAGACAGCATTCGAGACACTGCTCCGGCATTTGTGTTGCTCGTGGTGTCGATGTTGTTCGTTCTCACCACGCTGGCGCGCTGATTCGCTGAGAACTGAAGTGCGCGTTTAGCCGCGCATCTTCTCCCACTCTTCGTCGCCCAAGCCCAGCTTCTTGAATCGCTTGGAGATCCAGAGGGGAACTTCCATCGGAAGGCCTTGTTCAATCTCGGACACCATCTGTCCGTTTTCGTCCCACATGTGGCAGGTGTTGAGGTTCATCGCGTATCCGCGGCGACGATCCTCTTTAGTCATTGCAGCGCGTTGATCTGATGAAACATTTGTGGAACCAATACGCATCGACCAGATGCTCTGAATTGCAACGGGAGCCATCGCAGTCAGCATCGCACCGATGTGAGTGCAGCCACGGGGTCCACCAAAGAGTTCTTTCACCTTGGCGTTAAAGCCGCGTGCGATGGAAAGTCCGACCAGCTTGTCGTAGGCGGGGACAATGTCGGTGCAGTGTGTGTGAGGGCGCTCGTGGAACTCAACGTTCGCGCCGACAATTTCCAACGAGGGGAATGCCACTTCAAGATCAACAATCATGTGGTGTACCCAGAGGGTTTCTGGATCTTCCTTGACGTAAAGGCCAGCGGGCTTCTCGTCGAAGATGACGCCACGCATGAGGAACATGTCTTCGTTCATTTTGTACGTCCGGATTTCATACCGACGGGTGTGAATCAACTTTCCGCCTTCTGGCGGTGCGGGGAAATAATCGTACGTAGACACGTAAACACTGTGTCAGAGATACGTCTCATCAGGCGAACTGTGAGCCACTCATGGCAGAATTGACCCGTGACTTCCCTTAAAGAGACCCTCAAGAACGACATGACTGCTGCAATGAAAGCTCGCGAGGAATTGAAGAAGTCGACTTTGCGAATGGCGTTGTCTGCCATCACAAACGCAGAAGTTGCGGGCACAGAGGCAGTCGAACTCAATGATGAGCAGGTCATCAAAGTGCTGCAGGCCGAAGCAAAGAAGCGGATGGAATCTGCCGAGGTGTACGAACAGAATGGCCGAGCAGATGCTGCTGCACAAGAAAAAGCAGAAGCAGAAGTACTGATGGCGTATTTGCCTGCAGCGATGTCCGATGATGAACTTGGCGCCATCGTGGCCGAAGAAGTTGCTACAGCTGCTGCAAATGGCAACACCGGAATGAAAGCAATGGGCGCTGTTGTCAAAGCAGTGCGCGAACGCGCCGGTTCCTCTGCTGACGGATCAAAGATTGCAGATCTCGTGAAGGCTGCACTTGCCTGATGTCTGATCCAGCACCTCAACTTGTTGGACTCTCGCCAACAATGAAGCGCGTAGCTGCATCGTTGCGTCGTTCGCTCAAAGCGATTTATCACGTGCATCCGGCACATGACGATGAAGAGATGGCTGCTACCGCGGAAAAGCTAAGCGAGTTGATGTCCACTGCAGGAACGATGGGTCTTGGTCAGTCGTCTGATGTTCGCTACACACGCAGCCCTCTGTCGGGTCCGTTTAACCCGATTGCTCCGCCGGTGACGTACGAATACGGAGAGAACTCCATCTCGGCACGAGTCCTTTTCAATGAGAGTTATCAAGGTCCACCGGCATGTGTGCATGGTGGAATGGTGGCTGCGTTGTTAGATGATGCTTTGGGTCGTACCCGTCACCTCACAGGGCGAAACTGCGTCACGGGTGGGCTGAACATCACCTACAAACGCCCGACACCAATCAACGCAGACCTCACTGTGGAAGCCCGTATTGAGTCGGTACACGAGCGCAAGTTCATCGTGACAGGTGAGATTTACCACGACGGCAAGGTCACTGCGTCGGCAGAAGCCGTCTTTGTGTTCTTGGCTGACGAAAAATTCAATGCACTCGTTTCCGATGCACGCGATGCGTCGCGGTAGTAGAACACTAAGGACGAGCCCTGCAAGGGCGAAAGGGGACCATCATGTCGGATGAACTAATTCTTGATTCACTACGTCGTCGCTTCCGTGCATTGTTCTCGTTGTATGAAGATGCAACGGCAACGATGACTCTCGAGCAGGTCAATCACCGCGAGAAGGACCTCGTAATGCCGATTGCTTTCTCTCTGTTCCACTGGGTGAACATGATTGACGCGTCGATGATGATCCTGACGGGCGAGCCGTACATCTGTAATGACGAAATTCTTGCAGCGATCAATCTTGAAATTCCTGATCATGGCAAGCACCGCACGGTCGAAGAAATGCACGTGCAGCAAATTGGTAACTACGAAGCATTCATCGATTACATGAACAAGGTCTTTGCGCGGATCGAGAAGTATCTCGCTGAACTGCAGCCAGAAGAGTTGACACGTTTAGTGATTCCGCGACCCTTTGGTCCGCAGGTGGCAAATACCTTCTCCGCTCGCGTGGCTGGGCCTGAGGGCATCACAGTGTTGGACGGAATTGAGTGCTGGCTGTATCAGCACGGCATGCGCCACATGGGTGAGATCGAATTGGCACGGTCCTTCGTGGGCCTGCAAGGCATGACCAGCTAGAACCCTGGCGCCGATGGGACACAGTGGCGACGCTGAGAGATAGTGGCGCCCACGGCAGGAATTGAACCTGCGACCCCTTGCTCCGGAGGCAAGTGCTCTATCCGCTGAGCTACGTGAGCGTGACGTGATGGACACGCGCTGACCTCAGTCTATGGCACATGAAATTGGAACCTGTTCAGCGCCACGAAACGGGGCAGAATAGAGAACCCATGGCCGATCCAATCATCTCCGTCTCTCGTCGCTTGGCAGACGCCTTTTCGGCTGTCGCCGGCACGGCTGTTGACCCAGTGGTGCGCCCGAGCGACCGAGCTGATGCCCAGGCCAATGGTGCTCTGGCGATTGCCAAGTCAATGGGTGTCCAGCCACGCGAAGTGGCACAAAAGGCGTTGGACGCCGCAGGCGATTTGTCCGACATTCTTGCCTCGACAGAAATTGCGGGACCTGGCTTTATCAACTTGGTGTTCTCCGATGACTATCTTGCGCAGCAGTTGACACTTGCCATGGCAGAGAACACGTTGGGCGTTCGCGTGTCGGATGATCCTCATACGGTCGTCATCGATTACTCCGCACCGAACGTTGCAAAAGAAATGCATGTTGGCCACCTTCGCTCGACAGTGATTGGTGATGCACTTGTGCGCGTCATGGGTTTTGTTGGGCACACGGTTGTGCGCGAGAACCACATTGGCGACTGGGGTACACCATTCGGCATGTTGATTGAGCACCTCATCGACCTTGGTGAAGAAAATGCGGCACACGAGCTTGGTGTCGGTGATCTCGATGGCTTTTACAAGCAGGCGCGCGCCAAGTTTGAAACCTCTGATGAATTCAAAACTCGCGCCCGCCAGCGCGTGGTGATGCTGCAAGGCGGCAACGAAGACACCATGCGTTTGTGGCGCACTCTGGTGAAGGAAAGCACTCGCTACTTCAACAAGGTGTATACGCAACTTGATGTGTTGCTCACTGATGATGACCTCATGGGCGAGAGTGCCTACAACGACTTGTTGTCGGTTGTTGTTGATCGTTTGCGCGACAGTGGTTTGTTGGTGGAAAGCGATGGCGCAGAGGTTGTGTTCCCTGAGGGCTTCACCAACCGCGAAAACGAACCGTTGCCATTGATTATTCGCAAGGGCGACGGTGGCTATAACTACGCCACGTCTGACCTTGGCTGCGTGATTGATCGTGTGGAACGCGTCGGCGCTCGCACCGTTCTGTATGTCGTAGGTGCGCCACAAGCGCAGCACTTGCAGATGGTTGAAGCAGTGGCCCGCATGGCGAAGTGGATGCCCGAGGGTTACGTGATGAACCACGTGTCGTTTGGCAGTGTGTTGGGCTCTGATCGCAAGATCCTGAAGAGTCGTGCTGGTGAAACGGTGAAGCTTGCTGCATTGCTCGATGAAGCAGTTGTGCGTGCTGAGGCTGCAGTCGTTGAAAAGAATCCAGACATGTCCGAAGCAGATCGCTCGGCTGTTGCCAACATGATTGGTATCGGAGCAGTGAAGTACTCCGACCTCAGCACGGACCGTGTGAAGGACTACATCTTCGATTGGGAACGAATGTTGTCCTTTGAAGGGAACACAGCGCCGTACCTTCAATATGCACACGCACGTATCTGCAGTATCTTCCGTCGTGCAGATGTCTCTCGCGTGTCTGTTCGCGGTGTGACTCCATCGTTGGCGGAACCCCAAGAACGTGCTCTTGCTTTACGAATTCTTCGTTTCGACTCTGCAGTGTGGGAAATGATTGACACGTTGAGCCCTCACAAGCTGTGTACGTATCTCTTTGACTTGGCGACCGACTTCACTGCGTTCTATGAGCATTGCCCTGTGCTCAAGACTGGCCATGAAGAGACTCGTGAATCACGTCTTGCATTGTGTGATGCAACAGCTCGTGTCATGGAACAAGGGTTGTCATTATTGGGTATTCGCGCACCGGAGCAGATGTGAGCGCCATCGAGATGCGTCTCCTGCCGAGAACGGCATCGGTGAATGCTGATGGCGCCTTGTCTATCGGTGGGGTAGCGGTCGCAGAGATTGCGGCTCAATTCGGCACGCCCACATTCATCTATGACGAGCAGCATCTGCGCGAAACATGTCGAGAGGCAGTAGCGGCGTTCGGTGCTGATCGAGTGATCTATGCAACGAAGGCATTCATCAACACAGCCGTTGTGCATTTGATGAATGAAGAAGGCTTGTTGCTTGATGTCGCCACGGGCGGCGAGTTGTTCGTTGCGTTGAATGCCGGTGTTCCAGCAAGTCGCTGTGTGATGCACGGCAATAACAAGTCGGAGGATGAACTTCGTACAGCAATGACTGCTGGACTTCGACACATCGTGATTGACAGCTTTGATGAGATCGAGCGGATTGAACGGTTGCATGCTGAGGGTTTGCCTGCTCCGCGAGTGCAGTTACGCATCACTCCAGGGCTGCACGTGGAAACACATGCGTATGTTTCAACGGGTCAAGACGATTCAAAGTTTGGTTTTAATCTCAATAACGGTGATGCACATCGCGCTGTCGAGCGTGCTCGTTCCTCTAGTGCGATGGATCTCGTGGGTATTCATTGTCATATCGGTTCGAACGTTGTCACCGTTGCAAACTTCGAAGATGCATGGCGAGTCATGGTGGACTTGTTTGCCCCTCTCGCATTGCCTGAAATCACATTGGGCGGCGGTTTAGGTGTTGCGTACACATCGGCTGAAGTTGCACCCACAATGCAAGAGTGGGCCGATGTGTTGCACCGTGCGACGACTGCACTGCCTGCGGAAACAGTTGTGTATGTGGAACCAGGTCGAAGCCTTGTTGCGACTGCAGCGGTCACGGTGTATTCCGTTGGAACGGTCAAGCCCATTGACGGCATTCGCACGTATATCTCTGTTGACGGTGGCATGAGTGATAACCCGCGTCCGATGATGTACGGAAGTGTGTACGAAGTGTTTGACCCTCAACGAGCAACTGCACCACGAACTGCGAATGCACGCATCGTGGGCAAGCACTGTGAGAGCGGCGACATTCTTGTTCTCGACGCACCGGTACCTGCCGACGTGAAAGTGGGCGACCTCATGGTGATGCCTGTGACCGGTGCGTATGGCTACACAATGGCCAGTAACTACAACAAGGTGCCGCGCCCGGCCATTGTGTTTGTGTCGAATGGTGTCGCTCGACTCGTGACACGCCGCGAGACTCTCGACGATCTCGTCCGCCTCGACGTCTAATCCATCACAGTCCTTTACTGCGACTCACCCTTGCCTTACTTTTGGGTGAAACAAGGGAGTGGATATGCGCGATGGTGATGAATGCCCAGAATGTGGAGGACCCATCATCGATGGTGGCGGAAATGATGTCCGTTGTGAATCGTGCGGCCTGACGTGGGATGAACTTGAGGATTCGGGCGAGGACTGGTAGACGCCGCAAGGGAAATAAACCCTTTCGTTATCCACAGGGGTAGCCCTAGGCTTATCCCCCTATGGCACAAGCCCCCCAGTCACCTTCCGTCGTGCGTATTGGCCTTCTTGGCTGCGGCAATGTCGGCGCTGCTCTCGTCCAACTGGTCGAGCGTCAGGCCGATGTCATTGAGGCACGTACAGGGGTTCGCCTCCAGATTTCTCGTGTTGCGGTGCGCAACATCAGCCGTGACCGTGAAGTGGAACTGCCCGAGGGTGTTCTCACGCGGGACGCTCATTCCGTCGTGAACGACCCAACGGTCGATGTGATCGTTGAAGTGATGGGTGGAATCGAGCCTGCACGTGAGCTCATCGCAGCCGCCATCGCTCATGGCAAGCCTGTGATCACCGCCAACAAAGAACTGCTTGCGAACGTGGGTCATGAATTGTGGGCGCAGTCCGATGCCGCCGGAGTTGACCTCTTGTTTGAGGCTGCTGTTGCTGGCGGCATTCCACTGATCCGTGCGTTGCGTGAATCATTGCGTGGCGAACCTGTGACACGAGTGATGGGCATCGTCAATGGCACGACCAATTTCATTCTTACGAAGATGACCGATGAGGGCGCGGACTATTCAGCTGCCCTGAGCGAAGCACAGCGCCTTGGCTTTGCAGAGCGTGACCCGACTGCAGATGTTGAAGGTTTCGATGCTGGTGCAAAGGCTGCGATTATCGCGAGCATTGCATTTGGTGCGCGCGTCGTTGCTGGCGATGTGTATCACGAAGGAATCAGCGGTGTTACTGCTGCGGATATCGCCATTGCTCGTCGACTCGGCTACGTCGTGAAGCTTCTAGCTATTGCGGAGAAAATTGAAGACACGGAAACAATTGCAGTGCGTGTTCACCCTGCAATGGTTCCCATGAATCATCCTTTGGCGAGTGTTCGTGATTCCTACAACGCAGTAGTTGTTGAAGGCGATGCTGTCGGCCAGTTGATGTTCTACGGACGCGGTGCAGGTGGGTTTCCCACAGCATCGGCTGTTTTGGGTGATGTGATCGACGCAGCAGTGAACTTGCAGAAGAAAACATTTGGAAGCATTGGTTCATTCAAGCGCGTGCCTGTGATGCCAATTGATGAAACATCATCGCAGTATCTCATCGGACTCGATGTGGAAGATAAGCCGGGCGTCCTGCATGCCATCACAGGTGTGTTTGCGAACCATGGAGTGAGTATTCGCGCAGCGGAGCAAGAGGGCATTGATGATGATGCTCGTCTTGTCTTCATTACGCACCGTGCGCGTGAAGCAGATGTGCAGGCATGTGTGAGCGAGTTCCGCAAGTCGCCTGCTGTGCGTCGTGCATCTGGTCTGATTCGCGTTATCGGCGAGTAACTGCATGCAGTACGTCTCTACGCGTGGGTCTGCGCCAGTTCTTGGATTTGCAGATGTAGTTCTTGCAGGTCTTGCGACCGATGGCGGCTTGTATGTGCCGCAGTCGTGGCCATCACTTCCGGCGGATACAACAGGCACCTATGCCGAGCTCGCTGCGGCTGTCTTTGCGCCATATCTCGGTGGAGACATCAGTAATGAAACCATGTTGCGCCTCACTCGCGATGCGTACGCAACGTTCCGTCACCCCGATGTGGTACCCATTGTTGATCTGCAGCCTGGCCACAAACTCATGGAGCTGTTCCATGGCCCGACACTCGCATTCAAAGACGTTGCTCTGCAGTTGTTGGGTCGCATCTTTGACCACATCCTGACCGAGCGAAACGAGAAGGTCACGATTGTTGGCGCAACAAGTGGCGACACCGGGAGTGCGGCAATTGATGGCGTGAAGGATTGCGCCAACGTAGAAATCGTCATCTTGTATCCCAAGGGTCGAGTGAGTGATGTGCAGCGTCGTCAAATGACCACCATTGATTCACCGAACGTGCGCACTGTCGCTATTGATGGCACCTTCGATGATTGTCAGGACTTGGTTAAGGCCATGTTCAACGACGCGCCATTTCGTGAAAAGCACAACTTGTCAGCAGTCAACAGCATTAACTGGGCACGCGTCATGGCGCAGGTTGTGTACTACGTCGAAGCAACACGCCGCCTCAGTGGTCCTATCGACATCACCGTGCCAACGGGAAACTTCGGCAATGTTCTCAGTGGATGGATTGCCAAGCAAATGGGTGCACCGATTCGTCACCTCATTGTTGCGTCAAATGAGAACGACATCCTCACGCGTTTCTTTGAATCACAGAACATGAATGTCACGGGTGTGCACCCCACGCTGAGCCCCAGCATGGACATTCAAGTGTCTTCAAACTTTGAGCGTCTGCTGTTTGAAATGAATGGCCGTGATGGGGGAATGACATCTGCGCAATTGCAGCGTTTCCGTGATCGTGGACTGTTGAACATCGAGCAAGATCAATACGAGCAGTGGATTACGCCAACGTTCCGCGCTGCACGTGCGAATGACCATGACACTCTGTCGACCATTCGCTCGGTGTACGAAGAGACCGGAATGCTGATTGATCCACATACCGCAGTGGGTGTGAAGGCCGCACGTGACCTTGCTGAAGATGGCGTCACGATGTTGACGCTTGCAACAGCGCACCCTGCGAAATTCCCTGATGCAGTGGAACGCGCAACTGGCATTCGTCCTGAATTGCCAGAGCACTTATCTGATCTGTTCAGCAAGCCCGAACGCACCAACGACCTGCCAAACGATTTGGCCGCGGTTGAAGCTTTTGTTGCGAACCGCTAAGCGTTATTCGTCACGACTGAGAAGCTCACGTAAATATTGCTCCTCGAATTCGTCATTGGGCGGTGGCATGTACTCCCACCCACATTGCGTGCAACCGCGCGTGGGGTTGACTGGCATGATGCAACAGCCGCCGAGGATGACTTTCCCTTGCCGAGCTTGGTCAAATAGCTCAGGTCCGGGCATCCCAAACACAATCGGCACCAATTTCGTTCCGCAGTCTGGACATTTCCGTGGAGTACCCATGATTATTGACCATCCGAAAAAATAGCGGCGCGAGCTTTTTGGGTGATTGCGACGAAATCGCTCATCATGTTGTGGAAGTCATTGCTCTTGAGTTGTTCCTCAGTGAAACGACGGCACACCCACACCATTCCATCAAGATCATCGATGACATCGATCTCGATGAAGTGATTGTCGGAGAAAACTTGTACCGGCTTGACCAACGTCTCCAGGAACTCGATTGAGTAAGGAGCACCCTGTGCGGCCAGAGCAGCGATTTCTACAACGCACTCATCACGATTGTCTTCTTCACCGATGTACGTGTAGTAGGTCTCTTTGTAGCAAGTTGGAAATCCGATGAAGTATGAGATGTCGTTGAGTTGAACTTCATGAAGTTCCTCCTGGGCCAGTAACTCTTCATCGTGTTCTCCGCCTTCAAGAATGAACCAATCAAGTATCTGGGTGTATTGCTGAGCGACAAATTGGATTTCTTCCGTCTCTGGTTCTGGAACGTTGATGGGGAATTGGCACATGTATGTATTGGCTCCTTGGGGGTTGATTAACGGGGGTACATCTCGTTGACTGCTGCAACGAATCGATCAACAAGCCGTTGGTGAAGTGGCTCGTACTTCTTGTTGGGAGTGGTGAATGCATCAGCTAAGCCCTGATACCAATCGCGTTGTTTCTCGAATCCAGAATTGAAGGCTTTCCGAAACTCGGCGATCTCCTCTTCTGTTTTTCCGCGCAGGTCAAGCATCGATTTCTCGCCATTATTGACTTTGTCTGCTAGTGCAACGAGAACTGACGGATCTGTATGGTCTTTCTCGCTCAGTCTCTTCAGGTAATTGCTTTTTCGAATCCAGAAGACCTCGTCTGATTTATCTTTTGGAAGAGTTGCGCGAAGTTCTTTCTCTTCGGCTTTTTGCTCGTGCGTTGCATCGGTGCACGCTTCAACGATCTTGCGCACTCCGGGACCGAACTCGAATTCAAGTTCATCAAATGTCATCGGTGAGTCTTCGATGATGTCGTGGAGGAGGGCAGCGATGGCTTGTTCTTGCGTACCGTTGTGTTCGATCACAAGAGATGCAACACCCATGAGGTGGCCGATGTATGGCTCCTGATTGATCTTTCGAGCGTCTCGTCCGTGTGCAAGACACGCCGCTTCAAAAGCTTTCAGAAAAGCGGGACTGGGCACCCAACGTGGGTTTGCGGCCATAAAGGCTCCTTTCAACGCCGGGAAGAGGAGCGGGACGCTTACTTTTCCCTGCAACAACAAAGTACCGCATGGGTGTGTCCGAGATTTCGAACATTAACGCCGCGAGAGCGTTGCATGACGAGCGCTAGTTGGCCGTGATGCCACAGTTCTTTGTCATGAACTTTTGAAAACGTTGAGATGCTTCGAGCGTTGATGAATCGTTGGAAATCTTGGCAAGTTCTTCACGAACTTTGACATCCTTCGCCATGTCTTGGAGGTCGTAGCCGTTGGCAGAAAAGATGTCGTTCATTGCGATGATGCCGCCAACCATTGTCTTCACATCTGCTTTGACTTCAGAGGGGGCACCATCAGCCATCTTTTTTGAGAGTGCCGTCACTTTTGTCCACACGTCCTTCATGACCATTGGGTCAGTGATAGCTGCTGGATCTTCTCCATGCGGTCCAGCGCTGGCAGTTTCTAAATCTTTAGCAAGCGCGCAAAAGGCAGCGTGATCTTTGTTGATGCCACTGCTGTCAGAGGAACCACATGCGGTGAGCAGGAGAGTGCCGACCAAAGTTGCATTAATGAGTTTCTTCACTTCATGCCCAAAAACTTGCCCAACTTGGCGCGACGACCGGTGCGGGAAAGTGGAATGCCTGTGGTACGAGAAATTTTTCGTTTGGCTGCGGTGATTCCGAGTGCGCGCTTCCAAGAAAATGTGAGTCCGGGGCCTAACTTCATGCCTTCGACCGTATCAGTTCAACCCAAGAGCCCGCATGGGGGTTGGGCTTCGTCGAAAGGCAAACAGGGACTTACACTTCCGTCAAAGCGATGGGGGCATCAATGACACACGTGTATCGCGCTGTTTGGACGGACAACTCAATGAGTCTGATTGACGAGTTGCCCCGTGAGTATTCCGAGTGGTTGTCATCTCGTGGTACCCCCATTGACATCAAGGAAAATGCAGTTGTTGTCGATGGAATTCGAACTGCAACGTGGTCAACGTTCGAAAACTCATTAGGAAGAGCAGTTCAGATCAATCTTGTTGAAGAACATGAAGGAACATGGATTACTTCAATCACTGCAATCTGGACTCCTGATGAGAATGTTCTATGGGCCGACGTTCTGACGGAACTACCGCACAACCAAGTGGGAATTGTGAATGCACCTCGCGTGATTCGAAATCTTCTACTGGGAGGAGGCGAACCACAGATTGGTCGAGACAGCATCGAAGTACAGCCCCGCGAAGTTGATGATCAGAATGCATTAGACGAACTGATGGATGGCCTCAATGATGAGGACCGCTCTATTCCGTATCTCTTGATGCGAGTAGGAAAGGGGACCGAACGCAGGCTTTCAATTCAGCGCGCAACTCGAGCAAGCGAAACATTGGCTGGTTTGGCGCAAGTCTTTGCAGTTGATGAGAAGTCAGTGAAGTATCTCAACGGTGTTCTTTCATCATCACACCAGCTTGATGAGGTTGGTGCTCGCTTGATGATGCCGGGGGCCATTACTTCTCCGCAGGACGAGCGTCTTACTCATTTCATCTCTTCAGTCGATCTCGATGACAATCAAAAGACTCTTGGTCGCATGATGTTGCGTCGTATTGGAATGACATCACAATGGCCAAAAGTGCCAGTGACGTGGGCGATGCTGAAGCGTGAATGTGATCAGAAGAGAATTGAGTTACTTCAGGATGCGAAGTCTCGTGGTGCGTCAATAGACACAGGTGCCATCGTTCGACCTTTGGACACGAATGAGAACACCGCTGAAATTCAGCGCCTTCGTGATCAGATTGATTATCTGCAAGAAGAGGTGTTGGTTGCAGCCATTGCTGCTGAAGAAGAAGCGGCAAAAGCGGAGAATTTCCTCAATGCACTTGTCGGCCGTCTCACGTCGGGGGAGCCGCCAATTCATCTTCGAATGAAACGCCAAAATGTTCTCGGAACAATTGCCGAGGCGCGTCTTCATGTTCAGCATGTAGTGATCCCAGAGAGCGCAGAGCGTTCCATCGAAGTTCTTGATGGTTCTGCAAGTTCGGAAACATGGGCAGGTGACATCAGCCAATTGTTCGGTGCGATGGAGGCCTATGCGATTGCTGTTGCTCGTAAAACATTTAATGGTGACTTCCTGAAGTGGTGTGATGACGGAGGTGGATACTTCGCCAACAAGATTGCGATGAAGGAATCCGAACCCACCATGAAAGACCCAAAGTTAAAGATGGCTCGCGTCTTCCCTGTCTCTACCGATCTGGATGTCACTGGAATGAAGGTGATGGTGGCACATGCGAAAATTCAGATGCGTGGTGGTGGGCAGATTCCCCGTGTGTACTTTTATGACGACACAAAGGGTGCGACGAAAAAGATCCACATTGGCTTTATAGGGCCTCATTTTCTAGTCCCGACATCTACCTTCTGAGAGTCTCCACAGGACTTTCAACGCTTGAAACCACTTGGTCGTTGTCGCGACGGGGGATTGGGGCTAAGGTGATGGTCGCTCGGTTCACCGAGTTCTCCCCGCCCTCTCAGAGGGGGGTCGAGATTCCCCAGTGCGTGGAACGCCTCGGCGTATGCACGCAAACCCTTCATCGGTCCCCATAAACGGCCGTAGGAAAGCAGGAAATCATGGCTGCTGAAGCCCTTGAGAAGTCCGCCCTTGAATCCAAGGACAAAGAACAATTGACAGCGATTGCAGAGGCATTAGGCGTGAAAGCACCTGCTCGTGCGACCAAGGCAATCCTCGTTGAGAAGATCCTCGAAAAGACTGGCGGCTCCGCTGCACCAGCCAAGAGGGCAGCGAAGGCAGAGAAGCCTGCCGAAGAAGAGTCTGCTGATGAATCTGCAGAAGACACCGATGAGCGCTCCGCACGTGGCGATCGCGGTGGACGCAACAATCGCAATGACCGTGGTGATCGTGCAGAACGCGACGACAAGCCTGCAAAAGAATCCTCAGAGCCGATTGTGTACATCGGTGCAGATGGCGAGCCTCTTGCCGAATGGGAGATTGAACTTGCACAGCATGAAGGTCGCATGGGCGAACTGAAGCAGCAAGGTGGCGGTCGTAACAACCGCAACAATCGCAACAACCGTGGAGATCGCGAAGATCGTGGTGACGGAGAACGCGAAGAGCGTGGTCCACGCCAGAACAATCAGCAGCGTCAGCAAGGTCAAGGCCAAAATCGCCAGCAAAACCAGAATCAAGGTCAACGCAATGAGCAAGGTGGCGATTGGGAAGATCGTGGTGGACGCAATAGCCGTCGCCGTCGTCGTGGACGTAATGGTCGCGATGAAGGGCCACAAGGCGATGATCGTTATGACACCGGTGAGCAGAACGAAAACGTCAGTACTGATCCGGTGAAGGTTGAGGGTTACCTCGACTTGCGCGACGAGGGCTACGGCTTCTTGCGCATCGGTGGATATCAGCCAACTCGTGAAGATGCATACATTCCAGTGAAGCTCACACGTCAGTTTGGTCTGCGCAAGGGTGACCATGTCACCGGCATGTCACGTCCTGCTGGCCGCAACGAAAAGAATCCAGCAATGCTGGAGATTCACACCGTCAATGGTCAAGATCCAGAGAAGGCTCGTCAGCGTCCTCGTTTCGAAGACCTCACGCCGTTGTTCCCTGATCACAAGTTACGAATGGAAGATCCTCGCGATCCGACAAACATGACAGCTCGCATTATCGACCTCATCGCTCCAATCGGTAAGGGTCAGCGTGGTCTCATCGTGTCACCGCCGAAGGCCGGTAAGACAACAGTGATGAAGACAATTGCTGCATCAATCGAAAAGAACAACCCTGAGGTAAAACTCATTGTTCTTCTGATTGACGAGCGTCCTGAAGAAGTAACCGACATGCGTCGCACCGTGAAGGGCGAAGTCATTGCTTCAACATTCGACCGTCCAAGTGATGAGCACACGCACATCGCCGAGATGACAATTGAAAAAGCGAAGCGCATGGTCGAGATGGGTGAAGACGTTGTCATCATCCTTGACGGCATCACGCGTTTGTCTCGTGCGTACAACTTGTCCGCACCTGCAAGTGGTCGCATCATGTCCGGTGGTATCGACGCCGGTGCGTTGTACCCGCCAAAGAAGTTCTTCGGTTCAGCTCGAAACATTGAAGAGGGTGGCTCGCTCACCATCTTGGCGACTGCTCTCGTTGAGACGAACAGCCGTATGGACGAAGCCATCTTCGAAGAGTTCAAGGGAACAGGTAACATGGAGTTGCGTCTCGACCGCCGCATTGCCGAGCGTCGCGTCTTCCCGGCAATCGACGTGGATGCCTCCAGCACCCGCCACGAAGAGCTTCTCTTCGAGCGCAAGCAACTTCAGTTGGTCTGGAAGCTGCGCCGCGTGCTCTCTGGCCTTGCCCAGGACGGAAACCCCGCCCCAGGACTGGAAATGCTCATGGACCGTCTGAAGACCTTTGGTACCAACGACGAATTCTTGGCTGAGATCGCCAAGACGCCCGGCGCGTAGTCCCGATACACTCAAAAGTCCGTTTCGAGGAGATGCAGAGACATGAAGATTGATACCCACCCCGAGTACAACGAAGTCAACGTGAAGTGCTCATGTGGCAACACATTCACTACACGCAGCAGCAAGGGCCAGCCAATCTCGCTCGAACTCTGCAACGAGTGCCACCCATTCTTTACTGGTAAGCAGAAGCTTGTCGACACCGGTGGACGCGTGGAGCGCTTCAACAAGCGTTACGGCTCACGCACCAACGCTCCTGCTCGCCCAGAGTGATCCTGTGTGGCGCGACGCGTCACACATTTCAATACGTAAGAAGTCACTCGTATGAATGACGCCGACCTTGAACGACGTTCACGTCTTCTCTCTTTAAAACTGCGCGCCCTTGTGCGTGATCACTTGGGTCTTGCATCCGACCCAGAAGGATCATCAGAGATGTTTGGTCTCGGCGCTGCCTTTGTTGCGTCTGACGCCACCTGGGTATTGATTGATGGCGATTCATCTCGCTCCCTTGGTCCCGTCCTTGCCTGGACATCGCGCTTCGGCAATCCAGTCCATTTGTTAGTGGAACAGGAATCCGGTCTCGTCGCCCGTCGGGCTCAGTTCTTCCATTCCGCAATCACTGTGTGGCATGTCGATGATCGGACACTCACGCCGACTGTTCCTGCACCGCATCTTCCGGAGGCTGTTGCCAAACCAGAGCATGTGGCAATGATGGAACTCATTAGTTCATCGGGCGCGGATGCGCTGATCGAACACGGCGTCGTAGTCGGTGAAGTTCGTGGTCTCGAAATGTGCCGCGTTGTTGACGACAACTATTCAGGTGAGGCACGCCTTGAAGTCGGTATGGGCGTGAACGACCGCGAAGCATTTCTCATGGTGCACGGCGAACTTCCGAAAGAAGAAGCATTACGCAATGTGATCGAAGCAGTTGCTGTGCATCGCGAACCAGATGCGATGGTGCATCCGTTCAATCAGTTCGGAGCAGAGCGCATGCACCGTTGGCGTGCAATGCAGGATCCACAGGCAATTGGATTCACAACACTTTCGCCGGCAGACCCACCGGTGCGCCGCACCAATTTGAAGGACGCTGTTCCCTGCGTTGCTGTCGGGGAAACATCAGACGGCGAAGCTGCAGTCGCTGTCTTTGTGCATGGCATTGATCTTGACGTAGTTCCGTTTGCTGTTGACGCTGCATCTCGCTGTGGTGTGAACAGTGCAGTGATTGTTGCGCGAGATAAGGACATCACTGCGTCAATGCACAAGATGGCTGAGTGGGCATCGATTCCCGTGAGATTCTCAACAATTCCCTCGTGACTATCCAGGCTGTCATGGTTCTTCGTCGTTTCTCTTCATGTTGTGTTGTAGCTCTGCTGCTCTCTGCATGTTCGCTTGGAACATCTGGCTCAGGGAACACAGTGACCACCACAACAAAGCCGCCTGCAACATCAACGACAGTTCCGTCGAGGCCAAGTGATGCGGTAGCAGCATGGACCAGATACGTCGACTCATTCGAAGTGATTGACGTTTCTGAAGTGTCGAATGGTGAGTGTGGGGCACGAGCAATGATGGTCACGGAAGGAAGCGTGACGTTCTATTGGTGGGATGGAATTCGATGGAACGACGATTCACTGCAACTCATTGGCGGCAAAGGTGCATTGCCTCTCAAGGTGCATACCCATGACTTCACGAATGACAGTGTTCTTGACTTCTTCATCATTTACGAAGAGAAGAAAGATGGGCCCACCTACGGTGCCTACTTTGCGTATCCATGGAGTGGTTCAGTCTGTGAATGGCGATGGATGGATATCGACAATGGCACTCGGTTGACACAGCGGATCGACAGACCAGAGGTCAACCAACGAAATGGTGAAGTCTTTGCCGAGGGCTATTCGTCCCGGAATTGGAAGTCATACGGCGTGTATGAGTACCAACCATCCAGCAACTCCTTTGTGTTTCGGGAAGTTCGCAAGAAGAAGTAGGGCACACTCGGCGTAGCCTGTGAATCCATGAACGGCAGGCTTGAGTCCATTGAACGGGACTACACCGAACTCGAAGTGAGCTTGGGCAGCCCGGAAGTCTTGGGCGACCAAAACCGTTTGCGTGAAGCGTCTCGCAAATACAAACAGCTCACTCCGTTGATTCAGTGCATCCGAGATCTTAGAGATGCAAAAGGCGACGCTGAAGCTGCAAAAGAGTTGATGAATGAGACCAGCGGTGATGAGCGAGAGTCGTTCCGCGCTGAGGCAGTATCTGCAGAGGCACGTGTCGAAGAACTTGAAGAACTGTTGAAGGTTCTTTTGCTTCCACCGGACCCGAACGATGGCAAGAACGTCATCATGGAAATTCGTGGTGCAGAAGGTGGCGAAGAGGCGAACTTGTTTGCCCGCGACCTGATGGAGATGTACCAGTCGTACGCAACGAAGCGTGGCTGGAAAGTGGAAGTGATCCAAGAAGACGGATCCGAAATGGGCGGTATCAATCAGGCCACACTCATGTTTGTTGGCGATGATGCATGGAGCCGTTTGCGTTTTGAAGGTGGCCCTCATCGCGTGCAACGTGTGCCTGCTACAGAAGCACAGGGTCGCATTCACACGTCATCCGCAACTGTTGCAATCATGACTGAGGCTGAAGAAGTTGATGTTGAGATTGACAACAATGACCTGCAAGTTGATGTGTATCGCGCATCGGGTGCAGGTGGTCAGCACGTCAACACAACTGACTCAGCTGTGCGTATCACTCACAAACCAACAGGACTTGTTGTTGCGATGCAGGACGAGCGCAGTCAGCTGCAAAACCGCGCGCGAGCAATGACAGTTCTTCGCTCTCGATTGCTCAAATTGCGTCAAGACGAGCAAGACGCAGCAGCTTCCGTCGAACGTCGCGCGCAAATTGGCGGCGGCGGTCGTGGCGAAAAGATTCGTACGTATAACTACAAGGAAAACCGCATCACCGATCACCGCATCGGCTTCACCCTGTATCAGCTACAAGCTGCACTGGGCGGAGAACTCGACCCTGTGGTCGACGCGTTGTCGGCGGACCTTCGTGCCCGTCAACTCGCGAACAATGAGTAATCCTGACGGTCACGTCACGTGGCGCGAGTTGATGGCTTCTACTGCGGAAGTTCTGAACGATGCACCGATGGCTCGGTGGTTGTGTGAACACGCAAGTGGGTTAGACGCCGAAGAGTTTGTTGCCGAACTTGATGAGTTGGTGAACGCACGATCCGGGATTCATCTTGATGCCATGATCCGTCGCGTTCTCGACGGTGAGCCGGTGCAGTACGTGATGGGACGTTGGGCATTTCGATATCTCGACCTCATGATTGATCAGCGCGTGTTGATTCCACGCCCCGAAACAGAACTCATGGTCGATGTTGTGTTGCGCCATGTGGGTGGCTCAAAGGGGCCGTTCACAATGGCTGATTTAGGTACTGGCTCTGGTGCAGTCGGCTTGTCGCTCTTGCACGAACTGCCATTGAATTCGGCGACTGTATGGATGACGGACATTTCAACTGATGCCATTGATGTTGCGCGGGCGAATGCAGCAGGTCTAGGGCGCCCTGCCGCCGGTGCTCGATTTGAAGTCGGCTCATGGTGGGATGCGCTGCCGTCAGACGTTGCAGGTTTATTTGATGTCGTGGTCAGTAATCCTCCGTACATCGCGCGTGGTGATGTTGAAGTCGAATCAAGCGTGAACAATTGGGAGCCACATTCCGCACTCTTTTCTGGCGATGATGGGCTTCATGACATTCGCGTCATCACTGCAGATGCGCCGCAGTGGCTCCGCAGTGGCGGACTGCTTGTTGTCGAGATGGGTTACACGCAAGCGCCTCATGTGACGGAACTGTTTGCCAGTGCAGGTCTGACTGATATCACTGTGCGTCAAGACCTGGCCGGACATGATCGATTCGTTTCCGGTGTCAAGCCGTAGATCTCGCAATCGCGTGTGAGTTCTTAGCCGAGAGTACGGCGCAAGAAGTCCAGTTGGTGTAACAACAAGTTCTCGGCCACGACTTCTTGTGGAGTCATGTGTGTCACGCCAGAGAGTGGCAGTACTTCGTGTGCTTTTCCTGCGGCGAGCAACGCTGAAGACAACTGCAATGTGTGAGCAGCGACAACATTGTCATCGGCAAGGCCATGAATAATGAGCAGTGGGCTCTTCAAGGTGCCGACATCTTCCATCAACGAAGTCTTTGTGTAATTGCTGTCGTCGATGCTCGGATTCCCGAGATATCGCTCGGTGTAATGCGTGTCGTACAAACGCCAATCAGTCACAGGTGCTCCGGCGATTGCTGCATGGAACACATCACTATGGCGAAGGACTGCCAGTGCCGCAAGGTAGCCACCAAAACTCCATCCACGAATTCCGACGCGTGTGATGTCCGCGCGAGGTTCAAGATTCTCTAATGCACGAACAATCTCGATTTGATCGTCAAGAACAGGTTGGGCCAGGTCGCCGAAAACACCATGTTCCCACGCACTGCCTTTTCCTGGAGTCCCCACGTTGTCAGCAATGACGACAACAAAGCCTTGGTCGGCAAACCATTGCGATGAGAGGTACGCACCGTTTGATGCAACAACACGTTGTGCGTGAGGGCCGCCGTACGGATCAAACAAAACCGGCAACTTGGTCGTTGATCCATCACGTGGAGTGAGAATGGCAACGGGAATTGCGCGTGGACCGACCGACATGATGCGAACGTTTGGCTCAACAAGCGGTGTCTCGGCATGGCTGGTAATTACCGACTCGGTGTTGTTGTGATGCACCGTGAATGTTGGCCCCATTGAGGTGATGGTTGATGTGCGGGTGATGAGTGCATCAGCCGTGCCAGACGCACTGACCATCCCGTTGCTGTTGGTGAGTTGAGACAACGAACCGTTCTGAGTGTCAAAGGAATAGACATCTTGCATCCATGGCGTTTCTGTTTCGTTTGCAGCAAACACAATGGTGTCGCCGACAGTGATGACGCCACGCACTTGCAGATGATCAGGCGTCGCACTACGGCCATCAACAATGAGTCGACGGACTCCATTGCGGTCGGCGCATGTCACGAGGCGACCATCGCTCAGGAGCGCAGGTACGCCGGGGACAATCTCCACCCACGCCTCGTCTTCGTCAGTAAAGATGACCGTGCATGCACCCGTTTCAGCATCGATGAGATGAACATCGACGTGTCGCTGATCACGAGTTTGAGTTTGCGCAATGAGCCCGCCAGAACCCCATGAGACCGAGTTCAGATATTCCCAGTCATCGCCCAACTGAACATCAACGCAGGAGAGATCGGCGATGTCAATGACATGCAAAGAAACAGTTGCGTTCACGGATCCGGCAGCGGGGTAGCGGTGTTCAACAGTGGGACGTTCGGGATGCGCAGGGTCTGCGATGTACCAAATAGGAACTTCCGCCACATCAACACGACACGCGGCGATGTGTTGTGAGTTGGGCGACCACCAGTAGCCGCGCATACGGCCCATCTCTTCGGCTGCGATGAATTCTGCACTGCCCCAGGTGACGGTATCGCTGGTTTCGGTTGCAATCACTCGCTCGTTACCTGCCACATCTGCAACACAGAGATCTGCACCTCTCACATAGGAAATGTGCGAGCCATCAGGGGAGAGGCGTACATCAAAAACACCAGGAGCGATGTCGGGAAGTGAGACGATGCCAGAAATGAGATTGACATGAACGATGCATCCGCCGAGAACCGTGACGGCATTTGTTACTGAGGCATCACATGCATATGTGACGACACCGCCCGCACCTTCACGTGCGCGCTCGCGTCGTCGAAGTTCTTCAGCGGTTAATTGCGAGAGGTCTGCGCCCACAGTGCGCGGGTCGAGTACCTGTGTTTCTTTCCCTGTAGCGAGATCAAGAACCCATAGAGAGTTCACAGAGTCTTGGCCAGAAGTGGAACGGGCAAAGACAACACGAGCACCATCAGGGGAAACTGTGAAGTTCCGTGGCTCTCCAAGAGAAAGCCGTTGCGTTCGGGCGTATTGGCGCGGGAAGGTATCGCTCACACGAGCAAGTTACCCGAGGCATCAAGGCGAACTCGTGTGCCCACCCATTCATTCACGCACATGTCTCGACCAGTAACGACGTCACTTGTCTCGCCCCATGCTCGGCGCCCATCATCGAGCAAGCACGAGAGGATGGATCGTTCGGGGTTTCCTTCGCGATCGTGCATCACGGAGTACGCCTCGACGGTGACTTCTCCGGCTGCATCTACAGGTGAGGCAAGGCTGCGGCGTGGCAGCGCATCGATCTGATCTTGCGGGTAGTCGTACTTGAAACCATCAACTGGTGGCTGCGTTGAATACACACCGAATGCATGCTTCGTTGTGTAGCCACCGTTTGCCCATACAAGTCCTGAGGACCCAATGCCTTCTCGAAGTTCCGTTGCAACGGTTGCGATGGCGTGCATCACATAGTTGTTCCACGGGCCACCTGCGAATGGAAGGCCACCCGTGCGAGTCAGTTGGGAATTGATGTCGAGCCCTAAGGACTTAGCGCCAAGTTGTACTGCGGCGGGGAAGCACGAATACAGGTCAACGATGTCGATGTCATGAATGGTGCGTCCGGCAAGTTCAAGCACGCGACGTCCGGCGAGTTCGATTGCTGGCGTGTCATAGAAGTGGTTGCGATGGGAGACAAAAGCATGTTCGTGTGCGTCGCTGCCTGATTGCGGAAAGATCCAACGATCACGTGGGACTCCGAGTGCTGCGGCCTTTTCTGCAGAACACAGGATGAGAGCCGCAGACATGTCAACGTCATTATTGGAGTTCATGAACTTCGTATACGGAAAACCAATCATGCGATTGTTTGCAGTTGGTGTGCGGATCTCTTCTGCTGTGTATTCCTTCGGAGACCATGCATACGGGTTCTTGGCTGCAACAGCGCTGAAGCGAGCCCATAATTCGCTGATGTGTTTTTGGTGCTCTTCAATTGTGCGACCAGCTTGAGCACGTAGTGCCGTTTCAAACATCGGGTAGATCTGAATGGGCATCATGATCTTGCGCTCGAGTTCCTCGGGCATGTTCATTGTGAGGTCTTCAGAGACCAAGACAGGTTCAACGTCTGAGGTTCGCCATTGTGGTTCAACGTTTGCTTTGCGATAGCGAGCACGCGTACGTGTGGTTTCGCCGCCGGTGAGGATGACGAGGTCAAGTTCACCCGCAAGAATCTGACGAG
>Ga0208083_1000048_pt1 | contig 28097 bp, 22 predicted proteins | sample LakMenEpi07Jul09_FD_150677 | JGI IMG/M metagenome (GOLD analysis project Ga0208083, IMG submission 150677) | Freshwater microbial communities from Lake Mendota, WI - 07JUL2009 deep hole epilimnion (SPAdes) | ecosystem: Environmental > Aquatic > Freshwater > Lake > Epilimnion/Euphotic zone ...
AGCGCACGAGCAACCAGTCGCTCTCGACATCGAGACCAAGCGATTCACGCTTGTTGTAGAGCTCTTCGACTCGCGCGTAGAGCGCAGGGTTGAGTTGAATTGCATCCTGATGCGCGGCCAACTTTGGCGCGATCTCTTCTTCGATCTTGTCGATTTCGTCGTTGGTGTCGCTCGATGACTTGGTATAGAAGACCACAAGCATGCGCTCGAGAAGTTTTCCAGAGCGCTCAAGCTCAACGAGGGTGTTCTCGAACGTTGGTTCACCCGATTCGAGAATCGCTGCAACTTCGGCGAGGTGCTGCTCGCAGCCGGCATAGAAGGCTGGCAGGTAGTGCTCGGTGCGAATCTTCGTGAAATCAGGAAGCTCGTATTCGAGAGTTGAGCGGTGGGCAAATGGGTTTTCATCGTTAAAAGTCATAGGCAATAGCCTACGACCGACTTAAGCCTCTTCGACCGGCTTCAACACCACGTCGACAACCGCCACATCTTCGGCCTCGGCATAGGCGAGGTCTTCGATGCGCCCAACGCCCTTGAGGTCTCTTTCGAAGACACGGATGCTGGTCAGCACCGCCGCCGGTGCCTGCAGCGTGGCGGTTAGCACGTCAGCCTTCATCGAAGCCTTGGCGTCTGACTTGGCCTTGCGAATGCCAACCAATGCGGTAGCGGCGAGCTCGAGAAGGCCGTGGTTGCTGGCGTCTAGGCCATCGGTTAGTTCTTCGACGGTTGGCCAGGTTGCGCGGTGAATCGAGCCTGCCTTGTTCTGCCACCAGCCCCAGATTTCTTCGGTTGCGAATGGCAAGAACGGTGCGAACAAGCGAAGCATCGTGTGCAGCGCCTGTCGCAGCGCGATTGCTGCCGAGGCCTGAGCGGCCGGGCTTGCGTCGGCTTGACCGTATGCACGCTCCTTGACGAGCTCGAGGTAGTCGTCGGTGAAGTTCCAGAAGAACTTCTCGGCTAGCTCGAGCGACTTGGTGTGGTCGTAGTTTTCGAATGCGCGAGTGGCATCGCGAACCACGTCGGCCAGCGATAGCAACATGGCCTGATCGATTGCTTCGGTAACTTCGGTGTGCCCAGCCGGAACCTCAAATGAGAGAGCGAACTTTGCTGCGTTCAAAAGTTTGATGGCAAGTCGACGACCGATTTTCATCTGACCGGTGTCGAACGCCGCGTCGGTGCCCAGACGAGCAGACGCCGCCCAGTAGCGAACTGCGTCGCTGCCGTGCTCTTCGAGCATGTCGCTCGGAGTTACCACGTTGCCCTTCGACTTCGACATCTTTTTGCGATCCGGGTCGAGAATCCAGCCCGAAATTGCCGCGTTGCTCCACGGCAACTTTCCGTGCTCCTGTTCGCTGCGCAAGACACTCGAGAACAACCAGGTGCGAATGATGTCTTGGCCCTGCGGGCGAAGATCGTAGGGAAAAACTTTTGCGAACAGCTCTGGGTTGGCAATCCAACCGCCGGCCAGCTGTGGTGTGAGAGACGAAGTCGCCCAGGTATCCATGATGTCTAGTTCGCCGACGAAGCCGTTCGGCTGATTGCGCTGCGACTCGGTGTATCCGGCCGGCACATCGGTCGAAGGGTCAATCGGCAAGATCGCGTGGTCAGGAACCAGCGGTGAATCAAAAAGCGTTTCACCGTTTGCGTCAATCGCATACCAAACCGGAATCGGAACACCGAAGAATCGCTGGCGCGAAATCAGCCAGTCACCGGTTAGACCGTTGACCCAGTTCTCGTAGCGCACGCGCATGAAGTCGGGGTGAAAGTTGAGTTCTTTGCCGAGAGCAATCAAACGCTCGCGAAGATCGGCGTCGCGACCACCGTTGCGCACATACCACTGGCGGGTAGAGACGATCTCGAGTGGCTTGTCGCCCTTCTCGAAGAACTTCACCGGGTGAGTGATTGGCTTTGGCTCACCGACCATGTCGCCCGACTCCTGCAAGAGCTCAACGATGCGCTGCTTGGCCGAGAACACGGTCTTGCCGGCTAGCTCTGCGAAGACCTCTTTGCCGCGAGCGCTGGTAATGACTTCTGGCGCTTCGTCGATTATGCGGCCATCCCAGCCAATGATTGCGCGGTTAGGCAGGTCGAGCTCGCGCCACCAGATGACGTCGGTGACATCGCCGAATGTGCAGATCATGGCGATACCCGAACCCTTGTCGATCTGCGCCAAGCGGTGCGCGACAACCGGAACCTCAACACCGAACAGAGGAGTCTTCACAGTCTTGCCAAACATGTGCTTGTAGCGGTCGTCTTCTGGGTGTGCGACGAGCGCGACACAGGCCGGCAGAAGCTCTGGGCGAGTGGTCTCGATGAAAATCTTGCCCTCTGGCCAGATAGCGGTATCGACGTCGAAGCCAACCCGGTGATAGGCGGCGGGCTGGTCGCGATCTTCGAGCTCTGCCTGGGCGACTGCCGTTCTGAAAGTTATGTCCCAGAGGGTAGGTGCCATCGACTGGTAAGCCTCACCGCGGGCGAGGTTGTTCAAGAAAGCCTTCTGCGAAACGGCCTGAGCCGAAGGAGCGATGGTCTGGTAGGTCTGGGTCCAATCAACCGAGAGCCCGAGTTGACGCCACAGCGCTTCGAAAACCTTCTCGTCTTCTACCGTCAACTTCTCGCAAAGCTCAATGAAGTTTCGGCGCGAAATAGCAATCTGATCGGCGGCCTTGCTGCTCTTGTTGTCGCCACCCTCGAACGGCGGGGTGAAACCGGCCACATAAGGAAGGTTCGGATCACAGCGAACCCCGTAGTAGTTCTGAACGCGGCGCTCGGTCGGCAGCCCGTTGTCATCCCAGCCCATTGGGTAGAAAACCTCGAAGCCACTCATGCGCTTGAAACGAGCGACCACATCGGTGTGCGTGTAGCTGAAGACGTGGCCTACGTGCAGCGAACCCGAAGCCGTCGGCGGCGGAGTGTCAATTGAATAAACCTGGCTGCGCTCAACGTCGCTGCGAAAGCGGTAAACCCCGTCGTTCTCCCAAACCAGACCCCATTTCTGCTCAAGCCCTTCGACTCCCACCTTCTCGGGGGTAGTGGCAGCGGCTAGCAGATCGGTCTTGGCAGGCAGGTTCACGCGAAAGTCTCCATAAAACGGGTTTGTAACAGGTTAACATTGATGCAGACTTCCCGTGCTGAGCCAGAAAGCTATGTATGTACCCAAAGGTGAATGCCGATTCTGCCGGTGAGGGCGTAAACCCAAGCCCGAGCTTTCCAAAGCTTGAAGAGCAGGTGCTTGCCTACTGGCAGAAAGACGGCACTTTTCAGGCCAGCATTGACCAGCGCAAGGCCGAAAACGCCGAAGAATTCGTCTTTTACGACGGCCCACCCTTCGCCAACGGGCTTCCGCACTACGGACACCTTCTTACCGGTTACACCAAAGACATGGTTCCCCGCTTCAAGACCATGCAGGGCTACCGCGTCGAACGTCGTTTCGGCTGGGACACCCACGGTCTACCCGCCGAGGTAGAGGCAGAGCGCCAGCTGAAGATCTCGGGCCGCCCCGAAATCGAGAAGTTCGGCATCGACAAGTTCAACGAGTACTGTCGCACATCCGTGTTGAAGTACACAGAAGACTGGCGCACCTATGTGACCCGCCAGGCTCGCTGGGTCGACTTCGACAACGACTACAAGACTCTCGATAAGACCTATACCGAGAGCGTGCTCTGGGCCTTCAAGCAGCTGCACAACAAGGGCCTGATCTACGAAGGCTTCAAGGTGCTCGCATACTGCTGGCGCTGCGAGACCCCGCTGTCGAACCACGAACTGCGCATGGATGACGAGGTCTACAAGACCCGCCAAGACCAAACCGTCACAGTAACTTTCAAAATCACGGATGGCGCGCTCGCGGGAGTCAAGCTGCTTGCCTGGACGACTACCCCGTGGACGCTGCCGACAAACTTCGCGCTCGCGGTAGGCCCAGAGATTGAGTATGCGGTTGTGGTCGCGGGGCCAAACGGCGCGGGCGATGGTTCGCCAGCCGGCGCGAAGTTCATGTTGGCCAAGTCGCAGGTTGGCGCATACGCGAAAGACCTCGGCTACGACAGTGCTGAAGATGTTGTCATCGAGAGCACCCAGCTCGGCAAGACTCTCGCCGGCATTCGCTACGAGCGACTATTTGACTACTACGCCGACACCGAAAAATTTGAAGTGGCAAACGCTTGGCAGGTTTTGGTTGGCGAGTACGTTGCCGACAACGAGGGCACCGGCATAGTTCACCAGGCACCCGCTTACGGTGAAGACGACCAGAATCTCTGCAACGCCGCGAACATTCCAACCTATGTTTCGGTTAACGAGCGCGGTCAGTTTAATTCGCTGATCACCGACTTCGAGGGTCAGCACGTTTTCGATGCGAACAAGCCGATAACCCAGCGACTCAAGGCAGACGGGCGCTTGCTTCGCCAGGCGTCTTACGACCACCCATACCCGCACTGCTACCGCTGCAAGAACCCTCTGATCTACAAGGCAGTGTCGTCGTGGTTCGTCGAGACCACCAAGTTGCGCGACCGCATGCTCGAGCTAAACCAGCAGATCGACTGGACTCCCGAACACACCAAGGATGGCTCCTTCGGCAAGTGGCTCGAAAACGTGCGCGACTGGGCGATTTCGCGAAACCGTTTCTGGGGCGCACCGATTCCGGTCTGGAAGTCTGACGACCCGAACTATCCGCGCATCGACGTTTACGGTTCGCTCGAAGAACTCGAGCGCGACTTCGGTGTTGAGCCGAGTGACTTTCACCGCCCGGTTATCGACGAACTAACTCGACCAAACCCAGACGACCCAACCGGCAAGTCGACAATGCGTCGCGTGCCAGAAGTTCTCGACTGCTGGTTCGAATCAGGTTCGATGCCGTTCGCGCAAGCGCACTATCCGTTCGAAAACCAGGAGTGGTTCGACAGCCACAGCCCAGGTGACTTCATCGTCGAATACATCGGCCAGACCCGAGGCTGGTTCTACACGCTGCACGTTCTCTCGACCGCACTATTCGATCGCCCGGCTTTCAAGTCGGTGGTCTCGCACGGAATCATTCTGGGCGACGACGGTCAGAAGATGTCGAAGTCATTGCGCAACTATCCAGACGTCAACGAAGTTTTTAATCGCGACGGCGCAGACGCAATGCGCTGGTTCTTGCTTTCGTCGCCAATTCTTCGCGGCGGAAACCTCAGCGTGACCGAGCAGGGCATTCGCGAGGGAATGCGCCAGTTTGTTTTGCCGCTGTGGAACACCTATTACTTCTTTACTCTCTATGCGAATGCCAGCAACTACGAAGCTAAAACTTCGTTTGGCAGCACCGATGTGCTCGATCGTTATCTGCTTGCCAAAACTCGCGTGCTGATCGAAGACGTCGAAGCCGACTTTAATCGCTACGACTCTTATGCCGCTGCCGGCCGTTTGCGCGACTTCGCAGATGCGCTAACCAACTGGTATGTTCGTCGCTCACGCGATCGCTTCTGGAACAACGACAGCCAGGCCTTCGACACTCTCTATACCGTGCTCGAGATTCTCAGCCGCCTGGCCGCACCACTGGCGCCGATGGTTACCGAAGAAATATGGCGTGGGCTCACCGGCGGTCGAAGCGTTCACCTGCAGTCGTGGCCAGATGCCGGTCAGGTGCCGGCAGACGGCAAGCTGGTCTCAGCCATGGATGAGGTTCGCTCGATCAGTTCGGTGGCCCAAAGCCTTCGCAAGCTAAACGGCTTGCGCGTGCGTTTGCCGTTGGCAACGCTCAACGTGGTTACCAAGAACGTTTCTGCGCTCGAAGGCTTTGCAGACTTGATTGCCGACGAGCTAAACGTGAAAGAAGTTCGACTCGTCGAACTATCTCTCGATTCGACCTCTGAGTTCGGTGTCGTGAAGCGACTTACCGTTAACTCTCGCGCCGCCGGCCCTCGCATCGGCAAGAGCGTGCAGGCGGTTATTCAGGCAGCTAAGTCTGGCGACTGGAGCGAGAAAGACGGTGCTGTTGTCGCCGGCGGTGTTTCTCTCGAAATTGGCGAATACGAAATCGATTTGGTTGCCGACATGAGTGAGGCAGTCGACGGCGTCGAGAAGACCGAGTTCATCGGAATCCTTGGCAGCGGCGGTTTCGTAATTCTCGACGGCAGGGTTACCCCGGCGCTAGCTGCCGAGGGTCTTGCGCGCGATGTCATCCGTGCAGTTCAACAGGCACGCAAAGACGCCGACTTCGATGTCAGCGACCGCATCTCGCTAACTGTCGCAGCAGACGAAAGCGTCATTGAAGCGGTGAACAATCACGCCGAGCTGATCAAGGGTGAGACGCTCTCGCTCGAACTGCACGCGAGCATTGGCTCTGCCGAGAACGGCGTTGAAGTCGGCGAAGGTCAAACGATTCAGATTTCAGTGGCAAAACTTTAGTCATGAGCACCGAGAGTTATTGGGCAACCAAGGCCGATGAGGTCATGGATGCGCTGCTAACTCGAATTCCAGAAAACAAACTGCGTCCGCGGCTTGAGCCAACCCGACGCGCGGTGGAGTTGCTCGGTGATCCGCAGAAGTCTTATCGCGTGATTCACATCACCGGCACCAACGGCAAGACCACGACGACTCGAATTATCGAACGCATCTTGCGCGAGCTGGGTTTGCGCACCGGGCGCTTCACCAGCCCGCACTTGGTTCGACTAAACGAACGCATGGCGATTGACGGCGAGCCGGTCGGAGACCAGCAAATGGCTGAGGTTTGGGCCGATATCGAGCCGATTCTGGCTCTGGTTGACGCTGAGCTCGAGGCCGCCGGTGACACCAAACTGACCTTCTTTGAGGCTCTGGCTGTGCTCGGCTTTGCTGTTTTTGCAGATGCCCCGGTTGACGTCTTGGTGCTCGAGGTCGGCATGGGTGGCGAATGGGATTCAACCAATGTTGCCGATGGCGACGTTGCCGTCTTCACTCCGATTTCTATCGATCACGCCGAACGACTTGGCAACACGGTCGCCGAGATTGCAAAAACAAAATCGGGAATCATCAAAGCCGGAGCGATTGTCGTGTCGAGCGCGCAACCTGCAGAAGCACTCGAAGTAATCGAAGCGAAGTCTGCGTCAATCGCTGAGCGCATCGCTGTCTACGGTCGAGATTTCGAAGTTCTCGATGTTGAACCCGATGTCGCCGGTCAGCGTTTTTCGGTGAAGACACTCACCAGTGAATATCGCGATCTGTTCTTGCCGCTGCACGGCGAGTATCAGGCAGAGAACGCAGCGTTGGCAATCAGCGCGGTCGAGGCATTCTTTGGCGCGAGCAATCGTTTGTTCGACGACGTTTTGCGCGTGGCAATCGCTGACTCGACCTCACCCGGACGACTTCAGGTTGTGTCGCGCAACCCGCTCACCATTCTCGATGCCGCGCACAATCCCGGTGGGGCAGAAGTGCTCGCGCGCGCCATGAAAAAGTCTTTCGGCGCACCAGAGACCGTGGCGGTCGTTTCAATTTTGGCCGACAAGGATGCCACGGCGCTGCTCGAAGCGCTCGATGAGACGGCAAAGACTTTCATCATCACCCAGTCTTCATCTCCGAGGGCCATTACTGTCGACGAGCTTGCGCAGTTGGCTCGAAATGTTTTCGGTGCCGAAAGAGTTAAGACTGCTGAAAGCGCATTGACCGCGATGACTTTGGCGAGGCGAGAAGTCGCCGACAACGGGGCCATCCTGGTGACCGGTTCAATCACTTTGGTTGGCGACGTTCTCAAGAACATCCAGTTAAACGAAACAGAGAGTGATGGCGATGAAAGCTAAATCGATTAGACGACTGCTGGCTTCAATTTTGCTTGCGTTCGAGTCATTCATTGTCTTCTTCGCAACCCTTGCGGGTTTCGGGCTCAAAGTTGCCGACGGCCCAGTGGTCTGGGCGGTTGGTCTCACCCTCTCGTTCCTGCTCATCGCAACCCCTGCGATTCTTGGCCGAAAAGGCAGCTACGGCTTCGGCTGGTTGCTTCAGGTGGCAATCATTTCGATCGGCTTCTGGCTGACCCCGATGTTCTACATCGGCGGAGTCTTCGCCTGCATGTGGGCCTGGGCCATGATCGCCGGCTCGACAATCGACCGCGCAAAACTGGCATACGAGCGAGAAAAGGCATCCTTCGGGCAGACTGAGAACGTCGAAGTTTTCGAAATCGAAATAGACAAGAAGTAGAGGCAATTAATGACACAGCAAACTTTGGTGCTAATCAAGCCAGACGGCGTGAAGCGCAATCTAATCGGTGAAATCATCAGCCGAATCGAGAACAAGGGCTACACCGTTGTGGCGATGAAGAAATTCACCCCATCTCGCGAACTTCTTGCCGAGCACTACGCCGAGCACGAGGGCAAGCCATTCTATGAACCGCTTGTCGAATTTATGATGAGCGGCGATGTTGTTGCACTGTGCGTCGAGGGCAATCGAGTCATCGAAGGTTTTCGCTCGCTTGCCGGTGCAACCGACCCAACGCTTGCGGCACCGGGAACCATCCGTGGAGATCTAGGTCGAGACTGGGGTTCTAAAGTTCAACAAAACCTCGTGCACGGATCTGACTCAGAAGAGTCGGCATCGCGCGAAATCGCGCTCTGGTTCTAGACGGCTAGTTCAGGCCGAAGAAGTCGAGCCAGAGGCTCCAGAACTGAATGGCGATAACTGTCGCCATAAACATTGCCGTGACTAGCGAAACCAGCCACGCCCAGTCGTAAGCCTTGAAGAAGAAATTGATTGTCTTCGCCGGCACGGGCAGGTAGCCCTCGCGAGCTCCGTGGGTGAGCAACTGCCAAAACAACGGGATAACCGCGGCCCACGCCACCATGCAGTATGGGCAAAGCGCGCCAATGTCGAAAACCGCCGCGTTGAAGAGCCAAAGCACGAAGACCAGGGCCAGTGCGTGACCGGCAAAGAATAGTTGCCAGAACCAGTTGGCAAACTTAGCGCCGGCTAAAATGGCAAACCCAACGACGATCGGGGCCATGAAAGTCGCGATTCCGATTAGCGGGTTGGGAAACCCGAAGAGAGCGGCCTGTTCGCTGAGCATCACAGATTTGCACGAAATGAAGCTGGCTACGTCGCAGGCCAGCTTGTCGGTGGGGTTGGCGGCAACCTTGAATCTGTCGAGGGTTAGCAGGAATGAGGCCAACCAACCGGTGATTCCGGCCAGAATCAGCAGAACCGCGAAGCCCCTCGAGGCCTCTGTGGTCGGCGATTTGGCCTGGTTTTCACTGCTCATGGCCTAAGTCTAGACCCGTGCCTACTGACTTTTCGGGTCTCGGGTGCCATACTGGAAGCAGTTGCTGAGGCCACACCCAAAGCGACGAAGGTTTCTCGAGCATTAGTGAGATTGCCGCGTAAGGCCCATCGGGCAGCTGGCGCCACTGCAAATGACTCGAAAAGGTTTGGTCAGGCACAAAAGTGTTTGGCAAAGATTTTTAGGTTTCTAATCGGTGAGTGTGGCCCGAAACAGAAACAGCTTGGAGTACACCAGAAATGGTGAAGAAAGAAAATTCAGAATCAGTCGAATCGACTGGCAAACCCGCAGCAGCGAAGCCTTCTGCGAAGAAGCCCGCTGCCAAGAAGGTCGTCGAGGCAAAGCCCGCCGAAAAGAAGCCCGCTGCGACTAAAAAACCTGCGGCTAAGAAAACCGTTGCGAAAGAGCCGGCAGAACTAGCGCCGGCAGCAGAGAAAAAGGCCGGCAAGAAGTCTGCCGCGAAAGCTGAACCGCAGGCTGCAGCAGCTCCGGTAGCTGTCACCGCGACATCCATGTTGTTCATGGCGCCAGATCTGCCAACCCCGGTCATCGACAAAAAGCGCGGCCGCCCGGTTGAAGACAAGAAACCTGCCGCATCGGGTGAAACCACGGTTCGCCGCCGCTCGCGCCGTCGCGAGGGAGAGGTTGCCGAGGGCGAGCAATTGCCACCAAACACCGTGGTTAAAGTTCGAACACCGCGCGAACCAAAAGAATTTAGCAACGAGCCGACTCGAATCAAGGGCTCAACCAGGCTTGAGGCAAAGAAGCAGCGCAGGCGCGATGGCCGCGACGCTGGTCGACGTCGAACCACGATTACCGAGTCAGAATTTTTGGCTCGTCGCGAAGCAGTCGACCGCACAATGGTGGTTCGTTCAAAAGACGGAAAGATTCAGCTCGGTGTTCTCGAAGACAAGGTTTTGGTCGAGCACTATGTCGCGAAGGCGTCAGAAGCATCACTGATCGGAAACGTCTACCTGGGCAAAGTTCAAAACGTGCTGCCGTCGATGGAGGCCGCTTTCGTTGATATCGGTCGAGGTCGAAACGCAGTTCTTTACTCGGGCGAAGTCGACTGGGAACTAGCCGAGACCGGCAATAAGTCGCGCAGAATCGAGTTGGCGCTGAAGAGCGGCGACACAGTATTGGTGCAGGTCACCAAGGATCCGGTTGGCCAAAAGGGTGCGCGACTAACCTCGCAGATCTCGCTTCCGGGGCGATACCTGGTCTATGTGCCAAATGGTTCGATGAATGGCATCTCGAGAAAGTTGCCTGAGTCTGAACGAGCACGACTCAAGAAGATTTTGAAAGAAGTGCTTCCTGAAGACGCAGGCGTCATTGTGCGCACAGCTTCAGAGGGAGCAACAGAAGAGCAATTGACCCTGGATGTTCAGCGTTTGCAGCAGCAGTGGGCCGAAATCGAAAAGAAAGTTAAGAAGGGTAATGCGCCAGTGCTTTTGCACAGCGAGCCTGATCTTCTGGTGAAAATCGTGCGCGATGTTTTCAACGAAGACTTTCAGAAAATGGTTATCTCCGGTGGCGACTCATACGAGGTCATCAGCGAATACCTTCAGGGTGTTGCTCCTGATCTTCTCGAGCGCGTCGAGATTTACAAGGGCGATAAAGACATCTTTGATGAATATCGTATCGGTGAGCAAATCGCCAAAGCGCTCGACCGCAAGGTATACCTTCCGAGTGGTGGTTCGCTAGTTATCGACCGAACCGAAGCCATGACGGTAGTCGATGTGAACACCGGAAAGTTTGTTGGATCAGGCGGCAACCTCGAAGAGACCGTTACCAAGAACAACCTCGAAGCCGCAGAAGAATTAGTGCGTCAGTTGCGTTTGCGCGACATCGGCGGAATCGTCGTTGTCGACTTCATCGACATGGTGCTCGAGTCGAACCGCGACTTGGTTTTGCGCCGACTGATGGAGTGCTTGAGCCGAGACCGCACCAAGCACCAGGTGGCCGAAGTTACCTCGCTTGGCTTGGTTCAGATGACACGCAAGAAACTCGGAATTGGTTTGCTAGAGGCATTCAGCGAACCTTGTGAGGCCTGTGCCTCGCGAGGAGTGATTGTTCACCACGAACCGATCATGCGCTCGAAGCACGTTGGCGAAGATGTGCGCCCACCAAAACAGGGCGGCAAATCAAAGAATCGTGACAAGAAGCAAGAAGTTCCTAAGGTCGTTACCGGAGAGCGTGCCGTTGAATTGGGCAGCGCACTCAGCAAGATTGCGGCCTCAACCATCGCTGCACACGAAGCGGCCGGCGAAACAAGCCCAATTGTCGCGCCAACTGTTTCGACCGAAAAGCCCGCTGCGGCTGAACCTAGCCAGCTTCTCGAGTCGGTGCTCGAGGCCCTTCCAGAGCCTAAAGCTCACGGACAGGGTCGCAGAAGGCCTAGAACTCGCCGAGGCAACAGCCAGTAACCAGCCGAATTACAGGCAAATAGGTTTGACCGTGGGTCATTTGATGGCTAAACTTGAACCTCGTTGCCCGCCTAGTTTCGCGAATGCAACAATTTCAATTTTGAACAAAGGGTAGATCTGTGGTTTACGCAGTAGTCCGCGCAGGCGGACGTCAAGAGAAGGTGTCAGTAGGCACCATCGTTACGCTTGACCGCATCAAGGCAGTTGCCGGCGGCAAGATCGAACTTCCTGCGCTTTTGCTGGTCGACGGTGACAAGGTCACTTCAGACGCCGCAGCTCTAGCCAAGGTAAAGGTGACCGCAGAGGTCATCGGCGACCTACGTGGCCCAAAGATCATCATTCAGCACTACAAAAACAAGACCGGCTTTAAGCGCCGCATGGGTTTTCGCGCAGAGCTAACCCGTGTTCAGGTCACCGAGATCAAGTAAAGGACTGAGCAAAAATGGCTTCCAAAAAAGGTGTTAGCTCGACCCGAAACGGCCGCGACTCAAACGCACAGCGTCTTGGCGTAAAGCGTTACGCAGGTCAAGAAGTAAACGCGGGCGAAATCATCGTTCGTCAGCGCGGCACTCACTTTCACCCTGGTGTGAACGTGGGCAAGGGCAAAGACGACACCTTGTTCGCACTTGCTGCAGGCGCAGTTCAGTTCGGCACCAAGGGTGGCCGTCGCGTAGTCAACATTGTTGTTGCTGCGTAACTAACAAAACTCTCAGCGAGGCGAGCCTTTGGCTCGCCTTTGCTGTTTCTCAAGCAAAAGAACGCGAGGAGGTAACCGTGGTTTCATTTGTAGATCAAGTTACCCTTCACCTGCGCGCCGGCAACGGCGGCGACGGTTGCGTTTCTGTTCACCGCGAAAAATTTAAGCCACTTGCTGGTCCTGACGGGGCAGACGGCGGCAACGGCGGAAGCATTTCTCTGGTTGCAGATCCGAACATCACCACTCTTTTGGAATATCACTTTCACCCGCACCGCAGCGGTGGCGATGGTGGCGATGGCGCCGGTGACTTTAGAAATGGTGCTACCGGACCAGACATCAAACTTCCGGTTCCAATTGGCACGGTTGTAAAGAACGCCAAGGGCGAGTTCATCGCCGATTTGCTTGAGCCAGGCATGGAGCTTGTCGTTGCCGAAGGCGGCATGGGCGGCAAGGGAAACGCGGCGCTCTCGAGTTCGAAGCGCAAGGCCCCTGGCTTTGCTCTTCTTGGCGTTCCGGGCTGGCAGGGCGATGTCATTCTCGAGCTCAAGACGGTGGCCGACGTTGCACTCGTCGGGTATCCGAGCGCAGGAAAGTCGAGTTTGATCGCTGCGATGTCTGCGGCGCGACCAAAGATTGCCGACTACCCGTTCACAACCCTTCACCCAAACCTCGGCGTTGTTCAGGCCGAACAGACTCGCTACGTGATTGCCGATGTGCCAGGGCTCATCGAAGGCGCCAGCGAGGGCAAGGGCCTCGGTCTTCAGTTCTTGCGCCACGTGGAAAGATGTTCGGCACTGCTGCACGTGATTGACTGCGCAACGCTAGAACCGATGCGCGACCCGATCACAGACCTAGACAAGATTTTGCGCGAGCTCAACGCCTACCAGGTGCCAGATGGCGAGTTGCCGCTTACTCAGCGTCCGCAGCTGGTTGCGCTCAACAAAGCTGACGTTCCCGAGGCAAGAGAGCTCGCCGAATTCGTAAAGCCCGAGTTAGAGGCACGCGGCTACCGAGTGTTTATCGTTTCTGCGGCTACCCGTGAGGGGCTGAGAGAACTGAACTTTGCCCTCGCGCAATTGGTCGAGCAAGAGCGAAAAACTCGCGCAGCAATCGCACCGGTTCTGCCACGCATCACTCTCATGCAGTCGCGTCGCGACGAAAGCAAGTTCACCGTGACCAAAGAAATGTCGCACGAGGGTGAATTCTTCAGAATTGTCGGAGTCAAACCAGAACGATGGGTTGCTCAAACCCAGTTTGGAAATGACGAAGCTGTCGGCTACCTGGGTGATCGACTTTTCAAAATCGGTGTCGAAGAGGCGTTGTTCAAGGCCGGCGCTTCGGCCGGTTCGACAGTTGTGATTGGCCCTGGGCAAGGTGTCTTGTTCGATTGGGAGCCATCGATCGCTAGCGCCGGCGAGCTCATCGGTGGTCGACGCGGCGAAGATATTCGAATCGATCAGAATCCTCGAAGAACCACAAACGATCGACGTGCCAGCTACAAAGAGCGTATGGATCTCAAGGCCGAAATCCGTGCCGAGATGGAGAAAGAGCGCAAAGCCGGCGTCTGGTCGAAACCCGAAGATTTCAAACCTCAATCGCAAAACGAGTCTCTCGATGAAACAGAGAGCAAGGCAGATAGCGAGCAACAGAGCTGATGGTCTTGCAAAATCGAAGTGAGTTAGCAACCGCAAAGCGTGTGGTTGTGAAAGTTGGTTCGTCTTCTATCAGCGGCGCAAACGCCTCGAAGATCGCCAATCTGGTCGCAGCCTTGGCCACCGCGCACAAGTCGGGCCAAGAAGTAATCCTGGTCACATCTGGTGCAATCGCGACAGCGCTGCCGCTCTTCAATCTCGAGGCTCGTCCAGACGACTTGGCAACCTCGCAGGCTTTGGCTTCGGTTGGTCAGGGAAGGCTCATTGCTCGTTATCAAGAGAGTCTCGAGCGCTACAACTTGATTGCCGGACAGGTGTTGTTGACCGCCCAAGACCTCGAAGGCGCCGAGACCAGCACCAACGCCAAGAGCGCGATTCAGCGGTTGCTTGAGCTCAGGGTGATTCCGATCGTGAATGAGAACGACACTGTGGCGACCGCCGAAATTCGCTTCGGCGACAACGACCGACTAGCCGCGCTAGTTGCGGTGTTGGTTGAGGCGGATGCGTTGGTTTTGCTCAGCGACGTCGACGCGCTCTACGACATGCCGCCGAGCAACGCTCAGGCAAAACGAGTCGATACGGTCAAGTTCGACCAAGACCTTTCTGCCTTCGAGATCGGCGGCTCGGCAAGCGCGGTTGGCACCGGGGGAGCCGCCACCAAGGTGGCAGCCGCAGAAATCGCAACGCGCGCCGGAATCGCTGTGCTGCTGACCTCGGCAGATCTTGTATCAAATGCCCTGAGCGGAGATTCTGTCGGCACCTGGTTCGAGGCAAAGGCGTAAACATGGTTTCAGCAATCGACAAAATGACTCTGGTTAAGCAGGCTTCTGCGAGTTTGGCCAACGCCACCTCGGCTCAGCGCACCGAAGCTCTGCTGAACATCTCGAAGCTTCTGCTGCAGCGAAGCGATGAAATCATAGCCGCCAACTTGAAAGACTTAGAACGCGGTGCACAGGCCGACATGACCAAAAGCACGCAGGATCGAATTCGACTCGACTCTGCTCGCATCGCCGCTATTGCAGATTCTGTAATCAAGGTAACGACTTTGCCTGACGTTCTCGGCGATGTCATCCGTGGAATGACCTTGCCGAACGGTCTTCAAATCAGTCAGGTTCGTGTTGCCCTCGGCGTGATTGGCGTGATTTATGAGGCGCGCCCAAACGTGACCATCGACATCGCAGTCTTAGCGCTAAAGAGCGGTAATGCGGTTGTTTTGCGCGGCGGCCGAGATGCGCAAAGCAGCAACGAAGTTTTGGTGCGGCTGCTGCAGGATGCGCTTGAACTCGCCGGATTGAACCGTGACGCAATTCATAGCCTCGACGAGTTTGGTCGCGAAGGTGGTCAGGCCATGATGACAGCGGTTGGCCTGATCGATGTCTTGATTCCTCGAGGTGGCCCCGGGTTGATTAAGGCGGTCGTCGAAGAGTCGACCGTTCCGGTGATTCAAACCGGCGACGGAGTGGTTCACATTTTTGTTGACGAAACGGCGCGCCTCGACTGGTCGGTCGAGATTTTGCAAAACGCCAAGGTTCAGCGCCCAAGTGTTTGCAACGCGGTCGAGACGCTGCTGATTCACGAGAAGGCTGTCGAACGAATCTTGCCTGCGATTTTGCAGCGTCTAGTTGCCGACAACGTTGTGATTCACGGAGACGACAAGACCCGAGAGGTTTATCCGGGCGCTGTGGCAGCAACCGAACAAGACTGGCACACCGAGTATCACGATCTTGATTTGGCGGTGCGGGTGGTCGCAAATATCGATGAAGCGCTCGAGCACATCGCCCATTATTCGACCAAGCACACCGAGTCGATAATCACCGAGAGCATCGAGAATGCCGAGCGTTTTCTAGCCGAGGTCGACGCTTCGACGGTGATGGTCAACGCTTCGACCAGGTTTACCGATGGTGGCGAGTTTGGCTTCGGTGCCGAGGTAGGCATTTCTACTCAAAAGCTTCACGCCCGCGGCCCGATGGGCATTCTCGAGCTAACCAGCACCAAATGGCTGGTTCGCGGAGCCGGCCAAACCCGCGCCTAGGGTAGTCTTGAAAACAGGTAATAAGGAGAAAAATGACTACATTCCTCGCTAAGGCTTCGGAGCACGCAGTTGAGTTGCCGTTTCCAGCCTTCTTTTTTGGCGTAATCGCCATGGGTGTATTTCTCTTGATGGGTTGGATCACCTGGAGCTACCGCGATGTGGCTAACCGTCGTGAGCGCAAAGGCACTGACTCTAAGGCGCACCACTAAGCCTTTTCGGCGACAAAGGTTTTTATGACCAAACTTCGACTGGGTGTAATGGGTGGAACCTTCGACCCTATTCACCACGGCCACCTCGTAGCTGCGAGCGAAGTTGCCGCAGCGCTTGGACTTGACCAGGTCATATTCGTGCCAACCGGCGAGCCGCCGCAGAAGCCAAATGTCACCAATTCCGAAGATCGTTATCTCATGACGGTTATCGCTACCGCTTCAAACCCTCGCTTCAACGTCAGCCGAGTTGACATCGATCGAGACGGTCCGACCTATACGGTCGACACACTCAGAGACATTCAGGCAGAGTATCCTGGCGCAGAATTGTTCTTTATCTCTGGTGCAGATGCAATCACCCAGATCTTGTCGTGGAAAGACTTCGACGAACTTTGGAAGGCCGCCAAGTTCGTGGCGGTTTCGCGACCCGGTCACACAATGCAGCTACCAGATTTGGCTCCCGATGGTGCAATCGAAGTTCTCGAGGTGCCGGCGCTTTCGATTTCTTCGACCGATGTCAGAGAGCGTGCAGCAAACGGCGAACCGGTTTGGTACCTGGTGCCCGATGGCGTCGTGCAGTACATCAACAAGCACAACCTTTACCGAGGCGCAAATGGCTAGCGCGTTTTTTGACCCGGATGACTTCGATACGATGCCGGCAGCACCAAAGCAGTCGATGCCTGCACCGGTTAGCAACGAGTCGATCTTGTCTGCAGAGGCAGAGAAGCCAAAGTTCTTCGACTTAAAGCCGGTCGCTGCCGCTCAGCCTCCGGTTTCGTTCGCGACCCCCGCGGCCGTTGCCGAACCAGTTGTAGCGCCTGAACCGATTCGCATGCCCGAACCGCTCACCCTGCCAAGTGACTTTCCAGAATTTGTAGCGCCTGAGGGTTTGCACGTGGATCTGAGCGACCTTGGAATTGGCAGCTCAGAGCCAAAGACAAGGCGTCAGCTTCGTGAGCTGCAGCGCCTCACCGGAAGCGACATTGTCAATGACAGTGTCGTCGCAGAGCCCTCGATTGAGAGCGAGTTCGAGCTTGAGCAAGATCTCTCGGAGCAGCTCGAGAGCGCAGCGGGCGACACGAGGCCAACTGACTTCGAGGTCTCTGCCGCGACCTCAGCCGACTTCTCTTACCTGGCCAATAAGTCAGAGCCGATGTTTGACGTCTCTCCAGGTCTGGTAGTCGAGCCAACCACCAATTCGATCATCATCGACCAGGTTCAAGATCTAACCAACTACACGGCAACCGTCAGCGAGACCGGAGAGATTCTGACCACTGGAGCAATTCAGCTGCCTCTCGAGTTTGCCGATAACAGCACGGGCGACATTCAGATTATTCAGGAGGCTGCCGCTCTCGACTCAGCCATCCAGGTTGATAACTCAACCGGGTTCATCAACACAATCGCACCGATGCGCGTCACGGGAGTGGTTAACGCAATTTCAAAGTTCAAAGTTATTCCAACCAATCTAAAGCGCGGCAGCGGTCACCCATTCGTGGTTTTGGGGGCAGCAGTTGGCATGGCGGCCTTCGGCGGACTTGTTCTCGCAGCTATCATGCTTCAACTTATTTAGGAAAATGTGACCGCAACTTCAAACGCAATAAAGCTTGCAAATATCGCAGCCAATGCCGCATCAGAGAAAATCGCCGAGAACATTGTGGCTCTCGATGTCTCTGATTTGATGGCACTCACCGACATTTTTCTGCTGGCATCTGGCCGCAACGAAAGACAGGTGGCTTCAATCGCCGACGAGATCGAAGACAAGATGCTCGAGGCTGGCTTCAAGACCCTAAGGCGCGAGGGAAAAGAACTCGGACGCTGGATTCTGCTCGACTTTGGTGATGTGGTTTGCCACGTTATGCACGAGGAAGACCGCATGTACTACTCACTCGAGCGACTCTGGAAGGATTCCCCGGTCGTCAAACTCGAGGTGCCGGCAAACTAGATTTGCTATAAACTAGCGAAGCAACAAGAACGGGCCTATGGCGCAGCTGGTAGCGCACCTGCATGGCATGCAGGGGGTCAGGGGTTCAAATCCCCTTAGGTCCACAAAAGAAAACCTCCGAATTCGGGGGTTTTTCTTTTGCCGGTGAGGTCATTGAATATGCGCAATCTAAACTGAAACCATGACAGCAACCTATCGCGGCTTCACTTTCGAGCAAATCGCAAAAACCCTTGATCATTCGGTTCTCAAGCCCGAGGTAACAGCGGCCGACATCGCCGCCGGGGCAGCAATCGCCCTAAAGTACGACACCGCGAGCTATTGCGTTCAGGGTGCAAACATCGCGCAGGCTGCCGAGCTTCTAGCGGGCTCAAGCGTTCCGGTCTGTGCCACGGTTGGTTTTCCTCACGGGGCAATCACAACGGCCGCCAAGGCCTTCGAGGCCACCGAGGCCACCCGCAACGGCGCAACCGAAGTCGATATGGTTGTCAACATCGGTGCGCTCATTGCTGGCGATGACGCCCTGGTGCTCGAAGACATCCGTGCGGTGGCAGACGCCGCACATGCGGGGGGAGCACATCTGAAGGTGATTCTCGAGACCGCATTGCTGAGCGCAGATCAGATTGTTCGCGGCTGCCAACTCTCCGAGCAGGCGGGTGCCGACTTTGTTAAAACCTCCACCGGTTTCTCTTCTGCAGGAGCAACGCTCGAGAACATTCGCCTAATGAAAGCCACGGTGGGTGACCGACTTCGAGTGAAAGCTAGTGGTGGTGTTCGCTCGGTCGATCAGGTAATCGATTTCATCGAAGCAGGCGTTAGCCGTTGCGGAACCTCGAACGCCGAAGCGATTTTGCTCGAGTTCAATTCGCTGGCCTCTTAGCTAGCCTCTTGTTTTTGCAGCCACTGCTGCCAAAGCTCGCGAAGATCCCAGGCGTTCTCTGCCATTATCGAAACTCCACGAACGCCGGTTCTTCTGGTCTTTCCAGAAATCAACAGCAACTTGGTATTGAACAGAATGTGGCTGCAGCGACGCTGAGCCTCATCGAAGAACGTGCTGTCGCTACATCCGCTGCCGTCGTCTAGGCTCACAAAAACCACGCGCTTGCCAGAACGCATCGGCGGAGTCTGGGTTGCCACACGGATGCCCGCCACCAGAACATCGGTTTTGCTGCGCAGACCAACCAACTCGTCGCTGCGCATGACCCCCATTTCGTCGAGCATCGGGCGATACTGATCGATCGCGTGCTCGGTGAAGTCGAGATTCAAAATCTGCAGTTCGGCCTCGACCTTTTCGGCGTTGCTTGGCTCTGGCAGGCCGGTCGGCAGGTCGTTGAAGTTGAAGTCAAAGGTGGGTTGATTGGGGTCTAGATGCTTTCGATTCTTGCTGGCGTTGAGTTGGCGAACGCGCGCCAGCACATCACCGCGGGTGTGCATCGGGCCAAAGTCGCCGAGTTTCAGTTGATCTAGACCGCCAACCTGGGCGATTCGCTCAAAGGTTCGTCGACTCGGCTTGGCTCGCATGTAGAAGTCGCCGATGTCGCTGAATGGCGCTTCGTTCAGAATGCGTGAAACCTCGGCCTCGCTGATGCCGGCAATCTCGTGAATAGCGAGCCGCACGGCCAGCCCATCGGGGGTCTTTTCAACCAGATACTCATTTGACGACCGATTGACGTCTACCGGCAAGACGCGAACCCCGAGCCGTCTGGCCTCTGCCATTAGCAGGCGCTTCGGATACATGCCGGGATCGTGAGTGAACAGGCCGGCCATGAACTCAACGGGGTAGTGGGTCTTCAGCCAGGCGCTCTGATAGGTCGGCAGTGCAAAGGCGGCTCCGTGGGCCTTGCAGAAACCAAAACTGCTGAAACCCTCGAGAATTTGCCAGACCCGTTCGATTACCGCTGCCGGATACTTTCGCTCCTTGCTCTTTTCTCTGAAGAACTTCTCGATTTTTGGCTTTGCCCTCGGGTCTTCGAGCGACCTGCGCAGCTCATCGGCCTTGGCGAGCGTGCAACCGGTCATCACGTTCAGTATGCGCAAGACATGTTCGTGAAAAATTACGACGCCGAAGCTCTCTCGCAGAATTGGTTCGAGATCCTTGTGAATGAAATCGGGGCTGGCAAAACCGTGCCTGCCATCGAGATAGGGGGCAATCATGTTGCCCTTCATCGGGCCGGGGCGAAACAGCGAGATTTGAATTGTTAGGTCGTTGAATTCGGTCGGCTGGTGTTTGCCGGTTAGTTCGCGCTGACCCGGACTCTCAATCTGAAAAATTCCGAGCGTGTTTGTGCTGCGAATATTTTTGAAGGTTTCATCGTCTGCGCGGTCGATTGCGTCGAGATCTAGCTCTTCGCCGCGAACGCGCGAAATTTCACGTACGGCATAAGCCATCGCGCTCTGCATGCGCACTCCGAGCACGTCGAGCTTGAGCATTCCCATCGGATCCATGTCGTCTTTGTCGAACTGGCTCATCGGCAAACCCATGCCGCTCTGCTCGACCGGGGTCATGCGCAGCAGATTCGAGTCGCCCAGAATTACACCGCACGGATGCATCGAGATGTGACGAGGCAATCGGTTGAGACGTTCGGTTATGTCGACCAGCAGGTTCATCTTGCGATCGCTTTCGAGTGCCGCCGCAATTGCTCCGAGTTCGGGTTTTTTGCCAACCGCGTTGCGAAAGCTGCCGGCGCTAAATCGCCAAACGCTCTTAGCTATCTGATCGATTTCGTCGTCTTCTATGCCGAGCGCCAGACCGCTGTCGCGAACGGCTCCACGCCCTCGGTAGGTGCTTTGCATAGATAGCAGCGTGACTCGGTTGCTGCCGTAGCGCCTGAAGATGCTGCGGTAGATGTCGTGCCTTCTGGCCGATTCGACGTCTATGTCGATATCGGGCAGGCTCGAGCGTTCGGTGCTCAGAAAGCGTTCAAACAGCAGTTCGTGTTCAATCGGATCAACCCCGCTGATGCCCAGCAGGTAGTTGACCAGCGAGCCAGCGCCAGAGCCGCGGGCTGCGATGCGAATGTTCATGTCTCGGATCATCTGGGCGACATCGGCCACCGTCAGAAAGTAGGTCGAAAATTCGAGTTTGTTGATTGTGATCAGCTCTTGGCCGAGCCGATGCTTCACCTTGCTGAGCATGGCCTCGCTGGCCCCCGGATAGCGCCAGTGCATGCCCGCTTCGGCCTTTTGCCAGAGAACTTCGAAGGGGTTGCCTTCGATGCCGAGGGCTGCTTTCTCGGGCGTCTTCGGTTTCATCCAGCCGCAGTCGTTCACCGGATCTAGTCGGCAACGGTCGGCGAGTTTCTCGGTATCGAGCAGTAACTTTGCCGCCCGAGTGGAGTCTTCGCATATCTCTTCTGCGAGCGAACGCATCAGCTCGGCGGGCTTCAACCAAGCTTGGGCGTTCGGCTGCACCTGAAAGAAGCCGAGTGGTTCGAGAAACCTCGCCGCGTCGAGAACGTCGGCGGTCAGTGCGTCATCGGGGGTTAGGTAGCGAACCGAATTGGTTAGCACCGCGGGCAACTTGGCAAAGTCGGCTAACTGCAGCATTCGGTTTGCCTGCAGAACCGAAGACTCGGTGCCCGGTTCGGTTAGCAAACTGCAAATCTCAATCGCCAGGGAGTTGGGGGTCGAGAACAATTCTTGCCACGGCTCTAGAAGCGCGATGGCTTCATCGCGCGAACCGCGCAAAACCGATTTGCCAACGTCACTGTCGGTTCCCAGCAAGACGGTGCAAGCACCCATGCTCTCGCCAATTAGCCTGGCCAGCTCTCCGCGTCTGATCGAGATGCTCTCGCTTTTTCTGGCGCGCTGTAATTTCTTTGAGTTCTCGCTCAGCGCATCGCCGATGTTGTATCCGTGGGCTGCAGAAACTATCGCGCAGAGCGTTGACCAACCAACACCTCGGTCATGACCGCGCGCCAGAACCACCGCTCTTGCTAGCTGCTGGTATTCGTCATCGACAACCGACAGTTCAACGCCGACGATTGGCGATATGCCGAGCGTCAGGCACGCGCCGATGTGTTTCACAGCTCCGTAGAGTCCGTCGCGATCTGTGATTGCCAGCGCTGTCATCTTTTGCGCTGCCGCGGCCTCGGCCAGCAGCTCTGGTCTGGTCACACCAAAGTGCGACGAGAAAGCAGAGGCAACGTGCAGATGGGTGAATTCGGTCATGGATGAACTAGCTGAAGACGCGGTTGAGTCGCCAAACGTTTTTGTCACCGACGAATGAATGCACCAGTTCAAACTGTTGCTTCTCTTCGTTGCAACTCGCCACCAAACGCCACATCTCAACCTCGAGCACGCCAGCGCCAATGCCGCGCTGAGCTCTCGCGGCCTCAACCCACCACTCTCTTCTGGCAAACCAGCGCACCGGTTTGCTGAGTACCAGGTAAGCGCCTCCTCGCCAACCGAAGCCGATCGGTTCGCCCTTGGGGTTGACCGATACGGTCACCATTTCGTCTACTCGCACCATGTCGAGCCCCTCCTAAGTGTCTGCAAAGCATAAAAGTTATTCGAACAAATGTTCGAACGTTAAGAATGTATGCAGAGCCACTGACAAAGCAAATCGGGGCGGCGTGGCAAGCTCAACTACTGGTTGAAGGTTTGACCAAAGCAGCCAAATAGGCGGGCTACAGGAGCTTAAATGGCCCGAATCAGATCGCTGGAGTTGTTTCGCACAGCGCCAACGGCTGCATCGACCGGATAGAACTCGACCTCGGCAGCAACCAGGTTGCTGTCAGAAGAAACGGCATCGAGCAGGGCCTGATCGCCAACAATGTTTGGGTCGAGCCAGGCATCGAGGGTTTCGGGGGTCAGCAAAACCGGGTTGCGATCGTGGATGTGCGCCAACTCGGGTGCGGTGTCTTTCGTGAGCGTCGTCGCCGAAAGCAACCAGCGGCTCGGGTCGGTGTCGGCCTTGCTCGGGTCACGCCACCACTCGTAAAGCCCGGCCAGGGCCAACATTCCGTCTGGGCCGGCGCTGATGTAAAACGGCTTCTTGCTGCCATCTTCGGCAACGTGCCATTCGTAGTAACCGCTCGCGGCAATCACGCAGCGCCGACGAATCACCGAATCCTTGAAAGATGGCTTCTCAAGAATGGTTTCGATTCGTCCGTTAATCAACGGAGACGAATTACCCGGACCATCCTTGCTCCATCGAGGCACAAGACCCCAGCGAGCCGCGTGCAGCTCTCGATGCAAATCACCCACCGGTGAGCCATCGGCGGCTTTCTCATCTGCACGCTCAACGATTATCGAAATCTGATGGGTGGGGGCAACGTTGTAACTTATGCCTGGCTGTTCGCCAACAATCTCGTCAACTTCAAAAATCGACAAAACCTCGGATGCGGTCTTGGCAACCACAAATCGACCGCACATCAGTTGGCCTCGCTTGATCTAATCGGAGAGCTCAGCATACGCAATCTTTTACTGAAGGCCTCAACGTGACTGGCAGGTGCAAGCGGTCCACCCAAGTCAATCCATGAATCAACCGGTCGTATCGCCTGAAGACTGCTCAGCATCCACACTTCAGTTTCAACCAGGTCGGCAGGCTTGGCTTTTTCGATGCGAGTTTGCAAACCCATCTGTTCGGCGATTGCAAAAACTTCGCGTCTGGTGATGCTGTCTAGCCATGTCGTCTCATCGGAGGGCGCACAGAGAACATCGCCTCGCCACCAAACAATTGCGCTAAGCGCACCTTCTGCGATGTGCCCAGAGTCGCTAAGCAAGACTGCCTCATCTGCGCCGAGCATATTGGCGCGACGTCGAAGCTGCAGGCCGAGGCTGAGATCTGGCCCCTTTACCAGCGGGTTCACACGCGGGTCCTCATCGGGGAAGGTCCAGAGAATTGCGCTGCCGAGAGCCTCCGGCGCTTCGCGGATGCGAAGGTGCAGGCGTCGCTGTTCAGGCTGATCGGTATGAAGTTCAAGCCTTGGAAACCAGCGGCCTTCAAGGGGTAACTCCTGCACAACCATGTCGAAGAATTCCTCTAGACCGACTTCATTGTCTGGCGACACTTTCGCGACCCAGCGGCTAAAGCGATCGAAGTGCATCTGCAGGTTGCGAACTCGCCCATCTTCAAGCAAGAAACTGTCGGCCACTGCAAGTTGGGTCGTGAGGCTAATCGGCACTTCATACAAATCACCAGATTCGTATTGCATTAGTTCGCTGGTCATGACCCTCCTTTCGCCTGTTCTAATCTAATAGGCATGCCTATCTTCGTTTCAGACCTTCAGGGATGGGTGCAACCTGCCGACGTGTTTGTCGCGCTGCACTTGAACGACGAGAATGCATTTTGGCTAGACCGTGAAATTCACGCCACCGAAAGGTTCAGCGTCCTGGGCGCATCGGCACAAGTTTATAGTGAGCGTTCGGCAGTTATTGACTTTCTAAAGAGCCAACTAATCTCAGAAAACGAAGAGAGACTCGATCTACCCTTCGAATTTAGACCCGGCCTGGTTGGTTTCTTGGCATATGAAGGCGAATCAAAGTTTTTGCACATCGATCGGGCGATGGTTTTTGACCATGACCGCAAGGCGATGTATTTTATCGGCGAGTTCGCACAACAGAAAGATTTTGATTCTTGGCACAACGCTGCTCTTCTTCGACTTGCTCTCTGTGCAGGAGAACTGTTGGCATATCGCCTTTCGAACGAAGCTTTAGCCGCTCATCGAGCGGTGGTTCGTCATTCAAGCGAGGAATACCTTCGACTTATCGAAAGCGCTCAGGCTCACATCGCAGCCGGTGATGTTTACCAACTCTGCCTGACCAATCAAATTGAACTTGAGGTGAGCGGCGACCCGCTGCTTACTTTCATAGATCTGCGATCAAGCAACCCTGCGCCCTATGCGGCATATCTGAGGTTCGGCTCGCAAGCCATTATTTGCAGCTCGCCCGAACAGTTCTTGAAGATTGACTCGAATGGAATCATTTCTTCTAAACCAATCAAGGGAACGCGAAGAAGAGACCCAGATCCGGTCGTTGATAGCGCTCTCGCTCAAGAACTTGCCGAAGACGAAAAAGAGCGAGCGGAAAACCTGATGATTGTCGATTTGATGCGAAATGACATCGGTCGTGTAGCAGAGGTTGATTCTGTGCAGGTAACGAAACTCTTCGACGTTGAGAGTTACGCAACGGTGCACCAGTTGGTTAGCACCGTTGAAGGCAAATTGGCCACTGGCTTTGACGCCGGCGACGCTATCTCGTCGGCTTTTCCGGGCGGCTCGATGACCGGAGCTCCAAAGGCACGAGCGATGCAGATCATCGATGAGCTCGAGAGCAAAGCAGAAAGTCGCGGCCGAGGAATCTATTCGGGTGCTATCGGTTACCTGACCCACGCGGGCGTCGCAGACTTCGGCATGACGATTCGCACCATCGTTGTTGATGGCCAAAACGCGACCATCGGGGTTGGCGGCGGCATCACAATCGATAGCCAGCCCACGGCAGAACTCGAAGAAACCAAGCTGAAGGCCGCAGCCCTGCTGCGCGCACTGAACGCTCCGAACCCTTGGTCAACCCAATAAATCAAGCGCACTGCTAGCAGGCTTGGTAATCTTGGGCTGATGTCTGAGCAAACAAACAATAGCGAGTCTGAATACGACGTATTCGCCATTCAAGATCGGTGGCTTCCGGTCTGGGATGAGCTAAAGCCGTTCAATTCTGCAATCGAGGGCGATTCTCGCCCCAAGAAGTACGTGCTCGACATGTTTCCTTACCCTTCCGGCGATTTGCACATGGGTCATGCCGAGGCATACGCACTCGGCGATGTAATTTCGCGCTACTGGACCCAAAAGGGCTTCAACGTCATGCATCCGATTGGCTGGGACTCGTTCGGTTTGCCGGCCGAGAACGCAGCAATCAAGCGCGGTCTAGATCCGAGAGGTTGGACCTACGACAACATCGCTCAGCAGAAGAGCTCGATGCGTCGTTACGCGTGTTCATTTGACTGGGATAGGGTGCTGGCAACCAGCGACCCGATTTACTACCGGTGGAACCAGTGGCTGTTTCTAGAGTTCTACAACAAGGGCTTGGCCTACCGCAAGAACTCAAACGTCAACTGGTGCCCAAGTTGCCAGACGGTTCTCGCCAACGAGCAGGTTGTTCAGGGTCTATGCGAGCGCTGCGACAGCGTCGTAACCAAGAAGGCCCTAACCCAGTGGTACTTCAAAGTCACCGAGTATGCAGATCGCCTGCTCGATGACCTCGACACATTAGAGGGCAGCTGGCCCGCCAAGGTTTTGTCGATGCAGCGCAACTGGATTGGTCGCTCGACCGGAGCCGAGGTTAGTTTCGAGGTCGAAAACCGAACCGAACCGATTACCGTTTACACCACCAGGCCAGACACTCTTTTTGGCGCGACGTTCATGGTGGTTGCCGCCGACAGCGACTTGGCCGCAGAGTTAGCCTCGATGTCTAGCCCCGAGGTTCGCATGGCATTTCAGAATTACCTCGAAGAAGTTAAGAAGTCGAACGACATCGAACGACTGGCCACCGACCGCAAAAAGACTGGTGTTCAGCTCGACGTTCACGCCATCAATCCGCTCAGCGGCGACCGCTTGCCGATCTGGGTCTCTGACTACGTCCTTGCCGATTACGGAACCGGCGCAATCATGGCTGTTCCGGCGCACGACGATCGCGACTACGAATTTGCCAAGCAGTTTGATCTACCAATTCGCCAGGTGGTAGACACCGGCGAGGGAGACCCATCCGTGATCGGATTTGCAACCGTCGGGCCTGGTACCGCCATCAATTCTGCAGAACTCAACGGGCTCGAAAAAGCGGCAGCAATCGCTAAGGCAATTGAATTGCTCGAGGCCAAAGGTCGCGGCAAGGCAGCCAAGAACTTCAGACTTCGCGACTGGTTGATTTCACGCCAGCGCTACTGGGGAACCCCGTTTCCGATCATTCACTGCGATGCCTGCGGCGAGGTGCCTGTGCCGGTGAGCGAACTGCCAGTTGAGCTTCCATCTGCCGAGGGTCTCGACCTGAAGCCGAAGGGCACGTCACCGCTCGGTGGCGCAACCGACTGGGTCAACGTGAAGTGCCCGAAGTGCGGCATCGATGCGAAGCGCGATACCGACACCATGGATACCTTCGTCGACTCGTCTTGGTACTTCTTGAGGTTCTTGTCGCCTAACTCAACCGAGCATGCCTTTCCGAAGCAAGCCGCAAAGGAGTGGGCGCCGGTTGACCAGTATGTCGGTGGCGTAACTCACGCGATTTTGCACCTTCTTTATGCGCGCTTCTTCACCAAGGCACTGCACGATCTCGGTTACATCGACTTCGAAGAGCCATTCACGCGATTGCTGAACCAGGGCATGGTTCTTATGAACGGCTCTGCGATGTCTAAGTCGCGCGGAAACCTTGTTGCGCTGAGCGAGCAACTGGATGAGCACGGGGTAGACGCCATTCGTCTGACCATGTCTTTCGCCGGTCCGCCAGAAGATGACATCGACTGGGCCGACGTTTCGCCAGCTGGTTCGGCTAAGTTTCTTGCCCGCGCATGGCGCACAGCAAATGACGTGACTTCAGCAGTTGGGGTCGATGTGAAAACCGGCAATGCCGAGCTGCGCAAGGCAACCCACTCGTTTCTTCGAGACTTTGCACCGTCAATCGAAAACTTCAAGTTCAACGTGGGTGTGGCAAAGGTCATGGAGCTCGTAAATGCGCTGCGCAAGGCAATCGACGGCGCTGCCGGGCCTGCCGACCCAGCCGTTCGCGAAGCTGCGGAGGTTGTGGCCAAGGCGCTCTCGCTGTTCGCTCCTTACACCGCAGAAGACATGTGGGCCAAACTCGGGCATCAGCCAGGGGTTGCCCTAGCAGGTCTTCAGTCTGCTGACGAATCTTTGCTAGTTGAGACTTCGGTGGTTGCGGTTGTTCAGGTCGACGGAAAACTGCGCGACAAGTTCGATGTATCGGTCGAAATCTCCGAAGAGCAGCTTCG
>Ga0208083_1000061_pt1 | contig 24621 bp, 26 predicted proteins | sample LakMenEpi07Jul09_FD_150677 | JGI IMG/M metagenome (GOLD analysis project Ga0208083, IMG submission 150677) | Freshwater microbial communities from Lake Mendota, WI - 07JUL2009 deep hole epilimnion (SPAdes) | ecosystem: Environmental > Aquatic > Freshwater > Lake > Epilimnion/Euphotic zone ...
ATCTATTTCTCTCCTTGGTTATCCGTGTGCGTGAAGCGGTTTGCCTGCAAGTGCCATATGAGCTTCGCCCATTGCCTCTGACAGTGTTGGGTGTGCATGTATCAAAGGAGCCACATCATTTGCGCGCGCCTCCCAGTTATAAATTAATTCTGCTTCAGCCAATAGTTCTCCAACGCGTGCGCCAACCATGTGGACGCCAAGTACTGGTCCATCTTTTTGTGCGACCAGTTTAATTGAACCGGCTGTGTTGAGAATCTGAGCCTTACCGTTGCCGGCCAAGTCATAAGTAAGTTCAACGACATCATGCCCACGCTTTTTTGCCTCTGCAGTAGTTAAACCAACCGATGCAACCTCAGGTTCGGAATAAGTAACGCGTGGAACGCCGTCGTAGTTAATTGGACGGGGATTTAGGCCGGCAATCTCTTCGGCAACCAAAATTCCTTCAGCAAAGCCTACGTGGGCAAGCTGTAAAGTAGGAATCAAATCTCCAACTGCCCAGATGCCAGGAACGTTGGTGCGGCACTTGTCATCTACCAGAACATAACCACGGTCCATTGAGATGCCTTGTTCTTCATAGCCCAGATTTGCCGAAACTGGTCCACGCCCAACTGAAACCATAAGTACTTCGGCAGTAAATGTCTTTCCATCTTCTAAAGTAACTGTGACGCCATCGGCTGACTTAACGGCTGATTGGAATCGAACTCCGAGTTCAAATTTAATTCCACGCTTGCGAAAGGCACGCTCCAGCTGCTTACTGGAAGATTCATCTTCTAGTGCAATCAAATGTGGCAAACCTTCAATGATGGTTACATCTGAACCAAAAGACTTCCACACAGATGCGAATTCACAACCAATTACTCCGCCACCAAGAACAATCACGCTCTTTGGAACGTATGACATTTTTGTTCCATGATCTGAGGTAATAATTTTTTCGCCATCAATTTCTAGTCCAGGAAGAGTCTTTGCATATGAACCTGTTGCAAGAATGACATTCTTACCGGTGTAGCGAACTCCGTTAACTTCTACGGCGTCTTTGGCAACGAGCTTTCCGTAACCTTCAATGAATGTGATGCCGCGGGACTTAACTAATCCAGATAAACCTTTGTACAACTTGCTGATGACGCCATCTTTGTAAGAATTGACCCCAGCCATATCGATGCCATCAAATGTTGACTTAACTCCAAAGTGTGAACCTTCACGTGCGCCATCTGCGATCTCTGCCGAATGCAAAAGCGCCTTGGTAGGAATACAACCGCGGTGTAAGCATGTTCCGCCGACCTTGTCCGCTTCGATTAAAGCAACGCTCAAACCAAGTTGTGCGCCGCGAAGGGCTGCGGCATATCCACCGCTTCCTCCACCAAGGATGACGAGATCAAATTGAGACACTAAACGGCTCCCTCCATGCGCCCACGCGGGCTATGTGCTTATCTTGCCCCAAAGTGGGTCAAACCTCCCAATGGGCGGGGAAGGGCTACCCCTGCTCGGCCAAAGTCACAAGTGAACGCAAAGAAACACCGGTTCCACCGACGGGTGTGTAGCCATGTGCCTTGGCTTCGTTGTAAGCAGGACCTGCAATATCCAAATGCAGCCATGGTAGATCTGGTGAAACGAAATCCTTAAGGAAAAGTCCAGCAACAAGCATGCCGCCCATACGATCACCAATATTGGCTAAATCTGCAACCGGTGAATCAAGTGAAGCGCGTAGTTCCTCTGGAAGTGGCATCGGCCAGAACTGCTCGCCACTGATCGCAGTTACCTTCATGAAAGCTTCGCTAAATTCTGGGTTGTTGGTCATTACGGCACTGGTGCGAGTGCCTAACGCAACAACCTGTGCACCTGTCAATGTTGCTACATCTACGATTCCATCCAACTTGGTGTTAACTTTTTGCGCCTTCATTAATGCATCAGCTAGCACTAAACGACCTTCTGCATCAGGGTTTAAGACTTCAACGGTCTTGCCACCAAAGATTGTGATGATGTCACTTGGACGAGTCGCAGTATCACTTGGCATGTTCTCTGCCAAAGGCGCCCAGGCATCAATTGCAACATTAAGTTTCAATTCAGCGATAGCAACAACTGCTGCGCTAACTGCTGCAGCTCCGCTCATATCTGATTTCATGGCCTCCATACCCGCAGCAGGCTTTAGAGCTAAGCCACCTGTATCAAAAGTGATTCCTTTACCAACAAATGCATAACGCTTGGCGACCTTGCCTTTTGGTGTGTATGAAATGTGAAGTAAGCGAGGTGGATTTGCTGAACCTTGACCTACTCCGATGATTCCACCAAAGCCCTGAGACTTGAGTTGCTTCTCATCCCAGATCTGAACCTTTAATCCAGATTTTGATCCGCCCGCAGCTTTTACAACCGCTGCCATTTTCTTGGTGAAGGAATCTGGTGTTAAGTGACTTGGGGGAGTGTTGATTAAATCTCTTACTAGGTATGTGTACTTGGCCACGATCCCAGCACGCACAATGGCCGACTTGGCATCTGCATTAGATGCAAGCTTTGAATGAATAGTGATCGTCTTTAGCGGAGCTTTGAAATCAGCCTTTGTCGATCCGCGAAATTCGGTAAAGGAATAAGCACCAAGTGCTGCGCCTTCAGCAACAGCGGCAATCTCGGGCAACGTTTTAGCTGGCAGTGAAAATGTTGCTGATGCATTGCCGGCCAACGCGCGAGAAGCAGAACCTGCCGCACGGCGAAGAGTTTCATGTGAATACTGCGTTGTTTTAGCACCTAGGCCGGTGAAAACAAACATCCGAACATGAGTACCTGGCACCTTAATTACTTCATCAGTTTTTCCAGTAGCGCCCATGTCAACAAGTTGGGCTAGGACTGTTTTTGTGTCGATGGCCATCTCGCCAGATTCGATGGCGATTCCGCCCTTCGAATTTGTAGAGGCAAGACCCAGGACAAGTACTTCATCTTTAACGACGCCATCAGAAATCTTTAGTGTGCTCATACCCTGAAGCGTAATAGAAGTCTTGGTAGGTTTGCACAATGAAGACATCACCGTTGCACGATAAACACCTGACGCTGAAGGCAAAAATGGCGGATTTTGGTGGCTGGTTGATGCCAATCGAGTATCCCGGCGCGGGTGTTCTTGCCGAACATGCTGCCGTTCGGGAAAAGGTGGGGCTCTTTGACGTATCCCATTTAGGCAAGGCTTCAGTTACAGGTGAAGGATCACTTGAGTTTCTAAATGAATGTCTCACAAACGATTTGACCAAAATTGCCGATGGTTGCGCGCAATACACCTTGTTGTGTTCTCCAAATGGCGGAGTCATTGATGATTTGATTGCATATCGGAATTCCGTAAATGATTTCTTTTTAGTGCCCAATGCATCAAATACGACCGATGTTGTTGCGGCGCTACAAGCGCAGGCACCTTCACATATCAGTGTTGTTAACTTGCACAATGATTTTGCTGTTCTTGCGATACAAGGACCGCTAGCTCCAGAGGTGCTGACCAGATTAGGAATAACCACAGAAATTGATTACATGGCTTTCACGCATGTCAATATTTCAGGTGCTGATGTAATTCTTTGTCGTACTGGATATACCGGTGAACTTGGCTTTGAACTTCTTCCACGTACCCAGGACGCCGCAAGAGTCTGGGACGCAATTGTTCAGATCATCACACCAATGGGTGGCTTGGTGTGCGGGCTGGGTGCGCGCGATACTTTAAGAACTGAAATGGGCTACCCATTGCACGGACATGAACTTTCTCTTGAAATTTCACCCGTGGAAGCCAGTGCGAATTGGGCAGTTGGTTGGGATAAGGAGAAGTTCATTGGGGCAGCTACTTTAAAATCTCAAAAAGCAGTTGGTGCGCCACGCAAGAGTTTTGCACTTAAATCGCTAGATCGTGGAATTCCGCGAGCAGGAATGGCGGTTAAAAATTTAGATGGTGTGGTCCTCGGAGAAATCACCAGCGGAACATTTTCACCATCATTAAAGATTGGGATTGGATTGGCCTTACTGACCCCTGATGTCAAAGTAGGACAAAAACTCGTAATCGATGTTCGCGGACGCGAAAGTCAATGCGAAGTCGTGCGACTGCCTTTTGTTACTTCACATGTTCGATAAATTTGATTGGCGCTAGAAACGCCGCGCGCGTGTGGGTTCTACGAAGTGCCGACAAGACGGGCTTTCCCGAAAAGATGATCAACGCCGAAGTAAACACTGCTCGTGGAATATCCCACGCCATGGCGGTGGCGAAATGAAAAGTCACAAAGCGGGTTATGTTCTCTGAGATATCCCCGTTTGGTAAGTACGACAATTGAGTTGATGACCCCAATGCCCAAGGCCAAAATTGCAGATCCATCAAAATCCCAAAAACCTGTGCGGCAAAAACTGCATAAATGATAAGCATGAATATTTCACGATTGCCACGGACGGCTTTAGGTAAGAACCCTGCCATCAGTCCGATCCACGCGGCAGCAAAAACTTGATAGCCAAGCCAAGGTCCAATCCCACCTGTGAGCAAGGCAGATACAAACATCGAAATCATTCCTAGAAGAAATCCAAATGATGGACCGAAAACACGGGCGCTTAAAATCAAGATGAACCACATCGGTTCAATTCCGACGGCACCTGCACCTAGGGGACGTAAAGCCGCAATCAAGGCCGAAAGCACACCAAGCAACGCAATTGATTTCGCATCCAGTTGTTGGCTAGAAACTTGAAGTACAACAACTACAAAGGAAAACCCCACAGCTAGCCAAAAGAAGAGTTGCGTTTGAGGAAGATTTTCACCTTCATAGAAAAATGGCCACAGGAAACCGGCGGCGCTAAACAGTGAAGCGATAAGTAAAACCAAGGCGGTTCGCCTTGAGAAAGTGATTACTGTTGCAGTTGTTTTCATGGCAACTCCTGGATGGCGGCAACAACATCTTTTACTCGCAACCACGGTTGAGGAGACATGACCTTTGCAACCTGTGGTGCAAACGCTGGCGATGACAGTAGAACATCTAATGTTGTTCCGTCAGCGACGATGTCACCATCTGCTACAAAAATGACTCGATTTGCAAGCTCTGCCACTAATTCCACATCATGGGTTGCAAGGACTACCGCTTTTCCAAAAGTTGCAGCAAACTGAATCAGAATTCGGGTTAATTGGCTCTTGGCCTCGTAATCAAGTCCCCGTGTGGGTTCATCCAGAATCAAAATGGAAGGATTTGAAGAAATAACAACGCTAAGTGCCAATCCAAGACGTTGGCCTTCTGACAAGTCTCTTGGGTGTGTGCTACCTGAAATTCCAGGGACTAATTGCTCAAGCACAGAATAAGTTGTTCCCGCGGTTAATTCATTGTCTTGGTCTGCTTGCTCACATTCAATCTGCACTGATTGGCCATACAAAAGATCGCTGGGTTCTTGTGGGATAAAACCGATATTTTGTCGACGCTGTTTTCCGTGAAGAAGTATTGGGTCAATTCCTAAAACGCGAATCTTTCCCGATTGAACAGGATTCACACCGGCTAAGGCCTTTAGCAGTGAACTCTTTCCCGCACCATTTCTTCCCATAACTGCAACTATGTCGCCTTCATGGATTTCTGAGGAAACATCGTTAAGTGCAACTTTTGTACCATAACGCACGCTCAGATTTTCGATTGAAATAACCGCGGTGCTAATTTCATCTGGCTCATTTTTTCTAGCTTGTGTTGGGAGTTCTCTAAACTGCGTGGTCATTCGGCGCATCTCACGAACCGTTAAACCTATTTCCTGTAAACCCAACGCTTTAGCAAGCTGCACAATCGGCGGTGCAATTGGAGAGTTCATTAATATCTCTTCAGGCGTACCAACATTTGCGATACCAGCGCCATCGATATGCACGATTCTGTCGGCAAACTGAATAACTCTTTCCAGTTTGTGCTCTGCAATCACCACGGTTAGCCCTAAGTCATGGACTAGTCGGTGCAAAATCGATAGAACTTCTTCAGCTGCTATTGGATCTAGCGCACTTGTAGGTTCATCTAGAACTAAAACCTTTGGATGCGTAACCAGTGCCGCACCAATCGCCACGCGCTGTTGTTCACCGCCGCTCAAAGTTGCGATGGATCGATTTCGTAGCGGAGCAAGGCTTAAGAGATCTAAAACCTCTTCTACGCGCTTTCGCATGACTTCATTTGGCAGGTTCAGAACTTCCATGCCAAAAGCCAACTCTTCTTCTACCGTGTCAGCGACAAAACCATTTGCAGGATTTTGACCGACTATTCCAATTAGATGTGCCATGGCTCCAGGCTTAGCCAGTTGGGTAGATGTTCCGTTCACACTTACATCTCCGGCCAAAATGCCACCGGTGTGATGAGGGACTAGGCCGTTGATTAGACGCAGTAGAGATGATTTACCAGAACCTGTTGGACCAATGACTAGGACTAATTCGCCTTCTTCGATGGTCAGATTTAAATCTTCTAAAACTGTTGTAGTTGAATTTGGATAGATCAGGGATACATGCGAGAACTTGATCATGAAATCACCAACACAAAAAGAGCTGATGCAACGACAAGTGAATCTTTTAGTTTCCACGAGATCGGGCGATATCGGGATCGTTTTTTACTAACACCATAACCGCGACTATCCATGGCTGCAGCTAGATCTAGCGATCTAGCCAAAGACTCCTCGAGCAAAGGAATTGCAACTCGCTTCCAGGAAGTAAAGCCCTTGGTGCTCTGTCCGCGCAACCGTTGCGCCATGCGAATTCTTTTTACGGAAGTAACAATCTGTGGGAGCACCGATGTGGCGATTACTACCGCAACTGCAAATTCATAAATGTAAACCGGTAAAACTCGCAACAGGCGGTGTGGGCTTGTAAGTGAAGCAGCTGCGCCAAAGATCACGATGATGGAACAAATCAGAAGTCCTTCTGTCAGAGCCGAAGAAAGTCGTTCCCACGTGACAACACCACCTAAACGTATTCCGGGCATCCATGTGGGCAGTGGAACGATAGGCAGCTCGATAATTTTCGTTCCGGGAATCGGGACACCAATTGTGATACCTATCAGGGTGCGGATGGCCAGAATCCAGGCAGATAGTTTCAAAGTCCAATCAAAACTTTTCGCCCACGGTGCATCATCACGCAAACTGAATACGACAACCATCACTACACCCAGGCAAGCAAGAGTGAACCATGTGCTATCGAAGCGAATAATGGCAATTGCCAATCCGATAGCCCATAGCCACCAAGTGAAAGGGTGCAGCGATGGTTTTGTCATAATTATTTTTTGAGGTAGCCCTTAGGTGTTTTCACTTCTACGCCGCACTCTTTGGCAGGGTATCCATTAAGGCCGCAGATAAAGCCAGAGCCTTGTGCTCGAACTTTGGCAACTTGCCCCAGCACATCAATACCTAAAGCCTCTTTGTCTGCAACCACACACTTTTGGATTAACCGAGGCGTTGATTCACCCTTGGGGCGTAGAACTGAAGATCCGAAATCAATCATGACAGCTACTCGTTTTTTGCCAGCAACTGCTTTGGTCTTTCCGCAGATCTTAGAAAATGAGGGAGCGACCTTGGGAGATTTAGCATCAGGAATTGCATCGTTGCTAAAGGTAAATGCCCAACCTTCTACAGAACCATCGGCAACGCCGACTGTTGGTCCGGTCATCGCTGCTGTCCATGTTGTTGCATTTGGTGCGGCTTGGAAGTAACCCCAATAACGCCAACCGGTGTCGGCAGCTTGAGATTGAGGGATGGATAGTGATGTCAGAGTAAATAAAACAATTAAGAATTTCATTTTCATGAATGTGAAGCCTCTCGAATGTGAAAGAGTCTCACAGGGAGTGAACCACACGAATATAGGACAAGTCATGCAAACAACTTGTACTGACGTTAGGAGCACACCCCGCAAACCTCGGCGGGTGTTTGTCTCATCTACACCTAGTAGGTAATCCGACTTGCCTTATGAACAAATTTCTTTATTCAAGTGAAGACTTACGGTTGCGGGTCAGCGTCGGATTTTCACCGAACTTCCCCTACAAGGTGAGCTATTTAGTTGTGTGCGAACCAAACCACAAGCAGTAGGGGTTGGCAACTAGGCGCGCACGCCATAGGCTTTTGGGATGGAATACAGACGCCTTGGCAGCACCGGAATGTACGTTTCAGAAATTGCTTACGGAAACTGGATCACGCACGGGAACCAAATCGAATCAGATGCTGCAATCAAGTGCGTTAGAGCCGCACTGGACGAAGGAATTACTACTTACGACACCGCCGATGTTTATGCTGGCACCAAAGCTGAAACCGTGCTGGGCAAGGCGCTCAAGGGTGTTCGCCGCGAATCCTATGAACTCTTCACGAAGGTGTACTGGCCAACAGGAACTGGAAAAAATGATCGCGGCTTGTCCAGAAAACACATTATCGAATCATGTAACGCATCGCTAAAGCGCTTACAAACAGATCACATTGATTTGTACCAGATGCATCGATTTGATTACGAAACACCATTGGAAGAATCTCTAAGCGCATTTGACGACCTTATTCGTGCGGGCAAAGTTCATTACATTGGTTTCTCTGAATGGAATGCAGCGCAGATCAAATCTGCTTTGGCGATTCAAGATGCCCGTGGTTACAACCGCTTTGTTTCAAGTCAGCCTCAGTATTCAGCACTTTGGCGAGTTATCGAAGCCGAGGTTGTTCCGCTCTCCCAAAAAGAAGGCATCGGACAGATTGTTTGGTCACCAATGGCCCAAGGTGTTTTGACTGGAAAATACTTGCCAGGTAAAAAAGCTCCAGCTGGTTCTCGAGCAACCGATAAGGCAAGTGGTGCAAACATGATTAAGGGTTGGTTGCGCGAAGAGGTCTTAGAAGCGGTTCAAAACCTAAAGCCGATTGCCGAACAAGCCGGATTAACAATGTCGCAACTAGCCATAGCTTGGGTACTTCAAAACCCAAATGTTTCTTGCGCAATCATGGGTGCGACGAAACCTAAGCAGGTTAAGGAAAATGTTAAGGCTGCTGGCGTAAAGCTAGATGCCGATGTCATGAAAGCAATAGACAAAGCTCTTGGAAATCTTCCTGAGCGCGATGCTGCAAAGAATGTCAGCCCAAACCCACGGGCATAACTTTTCTTTAGTCGATCGAGTCGCCAACCTTTACTTGAGGATGGGGAGCTCGCAATCTGCGCATCTGGGTTGAACGCAACCAGGCATACATTCCTAGACCCTTGGTTGAAGTACCTGGAAACTTTATTGCTATTGCCTTACGAATCTTGCGCGAAAGAAAGAATCCATCAATTACTGCTAAAACCAAAACGGCGTACATCAATGCAACTGCGCCAATTTGAACTGCTGGAATTGGAAAAAGAGTAAGAACTAGAACAACAAAGATAATCGGAAGAAAGTATTCACCAGTCGATCTGCGTGAATCAACAAAATTTCGAACGTAACGTCGGGCAGGTCCGCGATCGCGAGCAGGCAAGGCTGATTCATCACCACGTAAATACGCTGCGCGTTGGGTAATGCGATTTTGTCTAGCTAGCGCCTTGGATGCTTTCTTTTGTTCCTTTGTCACCACTGGTGCCAAAGTTGAAACCTTGCGCTTTGATTCCGCGTCTTTTCGCTTAGGGGTCGGACGACCTTTACCTTCGCTAGGTGTCCCTTTAGGTTCATTACTTGTCATGGGGCAACTATAGAGCCCGACTCTTAAAGCCTCGACTCGCTGCCTCCCCGTGCGGGGAGTAGGATTGGCTTGCAGTCAATTAAGGGGAGCAATAATGACAACAGAAGCAACAACAACAGGAATTCTTCTAACAGATGTCGCAGCGTCAAAGGTATCTGCCCTGCTTGCGCAAGAGGGTCGCGATGATCTGAATCTTCGTGTTGCTGTCCAACCTGGCGGTTGCTCTGGTCTTAAGTACCAGCTGTACTTTGATGACCGCAATATGGAAGGTGACATCATTCGCGAATTCGGTTCGGTAAAGGTAATCACAGACAAGATGTCTGATCCATACCTCTCTGGTGCAACTATCGACTTCGTTGACACAATCGAAAAGCAAGGCTTCACAATCGATAACCCAAATGCACAAGGATCTTGTGCTTGCGGCGATTCTTTCAACTAACCAGTTGCCTTCAACGCACTAGGATCCCTACATGAAAATCGGTGTAGCGGGTTCGGTAGGTCTTGACCACTTAATGACTTTCTCAGGAAAGTTCACCGATTCTTTAGTTGCAGGTTCCCTCGAAAAAGTTTCGCTTAGTTTCCTGGTAGATAGTTTGGATGTTCGTCGCGGTGGTTGCGCTGCCAACATCGCTTTTGGAATGGGCGTACTTGGTCTGAATCCAATTTTGATTGCTGCCGTTGGCAAAGACTGGGCAGATTACGAGGCGTGGTTGTCACGTCACGGCGTCGACACCTCACATGCTTTGGTCTCAACAACTCTTCATACCGCGCACTTTGTGGTTACAACAGATCAAGATCTCAATCAGATTGCATCATTTTTTCCAGGAGCAATGGCTGAGGCTCGAAATATTGAACTAAGTCCCATCATGGAAAAAACTGGTCGACTGGACATGATGGTGATCTCACCTGATGATCCAGAAGCAATGCTGCGCCACTCCGAAGTCTGCCGCGAACTGGGCATTGCCTTTGCTGCAGATCCATCTCAACAGATGGCGCGCATGACGGGCGATGAAATCAAGTTACTGATCGAAGGTGCCGCTTACCTGTTTCTCAATGAATATGAATTAGCGCTAGCCATGCAAAAGACTGGGTGGAGCGACAGAGAAATCTTAGAACGCGTTAAATTCCGAGTTGTAACTCTTGGTTCCAAAGGCGCCAAAGTGGAAAGTGCGGCGGGGGAGTTTGTTCAAGTCACCTGCCCCAAAGAGAACTCCAAAACCGATCCAACCGGTGTCGGCGACTCATTTAGATCTGGGTTTATTGCAGGTTTAGCGTGGGGGGTTTCCCACGAACGTTGCGCCCAACTGGGTGCACTTATTGCAACCTACGTAATTGAAACTTTGGGGACTCAGGAATATCGATTTACCAGCGCACAATTCGTAGAACGTTTCGCCCTGGCCTATGGACAGTCAGCAGCTGACGAGATTGCAGTGCATCTTAAGTAATGTGAGCAGTGCCACCCCTCGCCGAGAATAGGCTCGTGTCACGCTTAGGGGGTTTTCAAACTATCCTTAACCCATGTCCCGACGCACAGTTTTGAGCCGCAGCAAAGGCCTTCTCCTGCTAACCCCAGTTTTGTTTCTGACTGGTTGCTCCCAAGTTTCAGGTTTAGGTTTCGAAGAAGGTGTTACAAGCGTCAATGACCAATCTTTATCGCTCTGGCAAGGTGCCTGGATCGCAGGTGGAGTTGTTGGTGTCATTACATTGGTTCTTATTTTGTGGCCCGCAATCTTTCATCGTGGCAAGAAAGATGATCCATCTTTTCCTAAACAAACTCAGTACAACGTGCCGGTTGAAGTTGCATACACAATTATTCCGTTCATTATTGTTGCGGTTCTCTTTTACTACACCGCTCAGAAGCAAACAATAATTACTGAAAAAACAAATACCTACGCACATGAAATTACCGTTGAAGGTTTCCAATGGTCTTGGCAGTTCGGTTATCCAGATGCCGGCCCTAAGGCTCTGATCACTGGTACTCCTGAACAAACACCAACCATGGTTGTTCCACTAGGAGAGCGTGTTCGCTACACCCTTACAGCAAATGATGTTGTGCATGGTTTCTGGATTCCAGCATTCATGATTCAGTTGCAGAATCTTCCGGGATTAACAAATAGTCTGGAATTTACGGCAAACAAATTGGGCGAGTTCCCCGGGCGTTGCAATATTTTGTGTGGACGTAACCACTCTCAGATGTTGTTCAAAGTCAAAGTAGTGACACCAGCAGAATTTGATTCATTTCTTGAAACACTTAAGGGAGATCAAGCATGACAACGTATGCAGAAAGGCCAACGATGACCGCAAGTCGTCCGATGCCAACTTCCAAGGGAAAATCATTTGTAAAGTGGATCACTTCGACTGACCATAAGACGATTGGTTACCTATACCTGCTTACATCTTTTGCGTGGTTCCTGATTGGTGGCGTGCTAGCCCTTGCTCTACGTGCAGAATTAGCTCGTCCAGGAATGCAATTCTTGAGTAATGAGCAGTACAACCAGATTTTCACCATGCACGGAACAATTATGTTGCTTATGTTTGCAACGCCACTTTTTGTTGGTTTTGCAAATGTCATTATGCCGCTGCAAATTGGTGCAGCAGATGTGGCATTCCCACGACTTAATATGTTGTCGTATTGGCTATTTCTGTTTGGATCACTAATGGCTTTTGGTGGTTTCCTTTCACCCGGTGGCGCTGCATCATTTGGTTGGACCGTTTATGCTCCACTTTCTAACGCCCAGTATTCGCCAGGCATCGGTTCAGATCTTTGGCTAATTGGTCTAGCAATCAGCGGTGTCGGAACAATTCTCGGTGGGGTTAACTTCATTACAACAATTTTCACCATGCGCGCTCCTGGTATGACGATGTTCCGTATGTCCATCTTTTCTTGGAACGTTCTGCTCACCTCAATTTTGGTGCTTTTAGCTTTCCCACCATTAGCGGCAGCTCTCTTAGGTCTTGAATCAGATCGACTCTATGGAACGCATCTTTTTGATCCGGCAAATGGTGGAGTTATGTTGTTCCAGCACTTGTTCTGGTTCTTTGGGCACCCAGAGGTTTATATTCTGGCGCTGCCGTTCTTTGGAATTGTGACTGAAATTTTGCCAGTGTTTAGCCGAAAGCCAATCTTTGGTTATCTGGGACTGATTGCGGCAACGATTGCGATTGCAGCACTTTCAGTTTCTGTTTGGGCTCACCACATGTTCGCAAGTGGTCAAGTTCTTTTGCCGTTTTTTTCCTTCATGACATTTTTGATCGGTGTACCAACAGGTGTGAAATTCTTCAACTGGATCGGCACAATGTGGCGTGGCCACGTAACTTTCGAAACACCAATGTTGTGGGTTATGGGATTCTTGGTGACATTCCTATTTGGAGGAATCACCGGAATCATCTTGGCGTCACCTCCGCTGGATTTCGCAGTTTCAGCCAGCTATTTCGTGGTTGCACACTTCCACTATGTTCTCTTTGGAACCGTTGTGTTTGCGATGTTCGGAGGCTTCTATTTCTGGTGGCCTAAGTTCACCGGGCGCATGCTCAATGAAACTCTAGGAAAGATTCACTTCTGGACACTCTTCTTCGGTTTCCACTTAACCTTCTTGATCCAGCACTGGCTTGGAATTAAAGGATTCCCACGCCGCTATGCTGATTACTTACCAACAGATGGTTTCACTTTCATGAATACCGTTTCCACAATTGGTTCATTCTTACTTGCTCTTTCAATGATTCCATTTGCAATCAATATTTGGATCACCCGTAAAGCGCCAATGGTTGGCGTCGATGATCCTTGGGGATATGGCTCATCACTTGAATGGGCAACATCATGTCCGCCACCTCGTCACAATTTCTTATCAATGCCACGCATCTCATCAGAGCGTCCAGCATTTGATCTGCATCATCCACACATTAAGACTGAAGGGCATAGCTAAGTCATGAAAGCATCGTGGAAATTATTTGGTGGCTTAAGCGTTTTTTATGTAATCATGACCGTGATTTACTGGCAGGTCGGTGGTGAAGAAGTTGGAATCGCTGGAATGCTGCTTTCAGCATGCTTGGCTGGCATGGTTGGCTTCTACGTGTGGTTTACCCAAAAGCGCATCGGAGTAACTCTTCCAGAAGATAACTTAACTGCCGAAATTGCAGATGGTGCGGGCGAACTGGGCTTCTACAGTCCACATTCATGGTGGCCATTGCCAGTTGCAGTTAGTGCTTGCGTCTTTGCTCTTGGCCTAATTATCGGTTGGTGGCTTTCACTTATTGGTTTGGGTGCACTCGTCATTTCAATTATTGGAATGGTTACCGAGTATGAAAAACCAGAGATTGCATCGGCTCACTAATGAGTTCTGTTCGCGCTGAAATTCTTCCAGTAGATTTCCCAAATACCGCTGCAGCCCGAATAACAATCAACACCCCAGCTTCAGTGATCTTTGATCTCTTGGCGAATCCCGTAGCACATCAGCGCTTCGATGGATCTGGCACGGTTAAGGGCGCAATTTCTGGACCTGATCGCCTCTTTTTAGGAGCAAGGTTTGGCATGGCGATGAAAATCAAAGTTCCGTATCGAATTAAAAACACTGTGGTGGAGTTTGAAGAGAATAAAAAGATTACCTGGTGCCATTTAATGAAGTGGACCTGGTGTTACGAGCTTCAAGCAGTTACTCCTAACCAAACTATAGTTACTGAATCATTTGACGCTAGCAAAATCCCAGCATTTTCTGCTTGGTGGTTAAGGCGCACAGGAACTTTAAAACGCAATCCTAAGTGGATGGCTAAATCCTTGGTTGCCCTGAAGGCGATCTGCGAAGGTTGATTTTAGAAAAATTTGCTCCAGCTTTATTTGTTCTTTTGTGGAGCACGGGTTTTGTTGGTGCGAAATACGGCTTACCTTATGCTGACCCCTTTCTTTTCCTGGCTGTTCGAGTTTTAGTTGCAGCGATCCTCTTATTCGCATTAGCTAAATTGATGAGAATGCCGCTCTTAATCGGACGTGTTGCAATTGCGCGCTCGGGTTTAATTGGATTCTTTTTACACGCTTGCTATCTCGGTGGAGTTTTCTATTCCATCGCACAAGGTCTACCAGCTGGTGTTGCCGCTGTAGTCACGAGCCTTCAACCCGTTCTGGTATCGGTTCTGGCCGTGAAAGTTCTGGGGGAGAAGCTGCGAGCACGCCAAGTTATCGGTTTACTTGTTGGGCTTTGTGGAGTCATTTTGGTGCTTGGGCCATCCTTTGATGCCCAGATACCAATGCCCGCCATGCTGGCGATCCTGGTTGCCTTAATGGGAAGCACCACTGCGACTTTGCTTCAAAAAAAGTTAGGTGCTGATATTCCACTGCTTAGTGGAACTGCATACCAATATCTTTTCAGTGGGTGTGTACTTGGTGTCATTGCAATTGCAACCAAAGAAACTTCCATCACTTGGAATCTTCGCTTTACCATGGCCTTCATTTGGCTGCTCTTAGTTCTCTCGGTTGGTGCGATTCTGCTGCTTTTGTGGTTGCTTAATTCCGGAAGCGCGGCCAAAGTTTCTTCGCTTTTTTATTTGGTACCGCCAGCAACAGCACTTGAAGCTTTTCTTCTCTTTGGAGAAAAAGTAAACACCCAAGGCTTCCTTGGTATAGGAATTACCGCCTTGGGTGTTTGGCTTGTAATGCGAGGTTAGTTCAAGCAACTGCCAATTAGTGGCTATCGATTTCCTTCAGATCATTTGCCGTTGGCTTAGCTACTGATTCTGAATGAGCAACACTCATGCGGGAGCGAATCTTGTTTCTGATTGCACCTGCGCGCTTAACACCGCGTGCATCTTCGGTAGGAAGCTCAAGTGCTGGAACCTGCTCATGTGAAGTTAACAGCCAAGCCTTCTCAGGTGAGATTGGCTCGTGTACTTCTACAAACTCACCACTTGGCAAGCGCAGCAGGCGGCCAGTTTCGCGGCCATGTAATACCAGTTCACGATCTGCTCTTTGTAGCGATAGGCAAAGACGCTTAGTGATTACAAAAGCAAGCGGAGGCAGTACCAAGATGCCGATTCTGGTTCCCCACATGATTTGGTTGATTGATAAATCAAAGTGGGTAGCGATCAAATCGTTTCCGCCATTGATCAGTGCCACAATCATGAAAGTAATTGACATAGCACCCAATGCAGTTCTGTTTGGTGCATTGCGTGGGCGATCAAGCAGGTGATGCTCGCGCTTATCGCCAGTAATCCAACTTTCGATAAATGGATACAGAGCCATGCCAGTAAACAGAATTCCCGGAACGATCAGCCCTGGAATCAGAATGTTCCACGAAACTGTATAACCAAAGAAGTACGTTTCAATTGGGGGAGCCATACGAACTAAACCATCAAGCCAACCCATGTACCAGTCAGGCTGTGAACCCGCAGTAATCTGACCAGGCGTGTACGGACCGTATAACCAAATTGGGTTAATCGAGGCAACTGCAGAGATAAATGCAGTTACTCCGAACACGATAAAGAAGAATCCGCCAGCTTTAGCCATATAGACCGGCATTAGTGGGTAACCAACAACGTTCTTCTCTGTGCGACCTGGACCTGGGTACTGAGTGTGCTTCTGGTACCAAACCATCATTAAGTGAACCGTTATCAGTGCCAGGAATGCACCGGGTAAGAGAAGCACGTGAACAATATAAATTCGCGGAATAAATGCTTCTCCAGGGAAGGCTCCGCCAAAGGCAAAGTAGGATAAATAAGATCCCACAACGGGTATCGCTTGAATAATTGCTTCAGCAATTCGGATACCTGTTCCAGATAAAAGATCATCTGGAAGTGAGTAACCAAGGAAGCCTTCAACGATTCCTAATGTAAGTAGCCCAACACCAATAATCCAGTTAGCTTCACGAGGTTTACGGAAAGCACCAGTAAAGAAAACGCGCATAAGGTGAGCCACGATTGCAGCCATGAAAATAAGTGCAGCCCAGTGGTGAATCTGACGCATTAACAAACCACCACGAACTTCAAATGAGATGTGCAGCGTGGAGGCATAGGCCGCAGACATCTTCACACCTTCTAGTGGTTCATAACTTCCTTCATAAATTACCTCACGTGCTGAAGGGTCAAACCAAAAAGTTAAATATGTTCCTGACAAAAGCAAAATGATGAATGAGTAGAGCGCGACTTCACCTAGAAGGAAAGACCAATGATCAGGGAAAACTTTTTGAAGATTCTTCTTCATCCATGCTGCAGCGCCGGTGCGCTCATCAACGTAGTTGGCTACTTGGCCCAAACGAGCTTCAGTTGTCATTATGAGATCCGTCCCCAAAAGCTAGGTCCAACAGGTTCATTAAATGGTTCGCGAGCTACAAGATAACCCTCTGCATCCACTGAGATATTTAACTGCGGAAGTGGTCGGGCCGCAGGTCCAAAAATAACCTTGGCTGCACGGGTAACATCGAAAGTGGATTGGTGGCACGGACACAAAAGATGCTTAGTTTGCTGCTCGTACAAGGCTACCGCGCAGCCCATATGTGAACAGATCTTTGAGAAAGCGATTATGCCTTCGTGCGTCCAGCTCAGGCGTTCTGCATCCAAGTTGAACTCCTCTGGGCGCAAACGGATCAGCAGAACTGCATCCTTAGCGATGTCATTGAGCTTTCTATGCTCAGGATCATTTGTTTCTGGAAGTACCTGGGCTACAGCGCCAACTTCAAGATCTGATGCCTTTATTCGGCGATCGCCCGGATCGGTCACAAGGTATGTTCCCTTTTTCCAGGAAGTTTCCTTTAGGTCGTTTCCAGGTAGTGGACCTAGATCTCTAAGCAGCAAGATTGGAGAGAGAGCAGATAGTCCAACCGCAGCGCCAAGTGTGCGCTTAATCAATGAACGACGTCCCAAACCTGTTGCAGCTGCACCTTCTTTAACTGTCTTTACGAACTCATCACGATCTTGATCTGGCGATCGAAACTCATGACGCTTTGCGACAACTTCTTGGTCCGGCATCAGGGTTTTCGCCCAATGAATAGCACCTAAGCCAATAAAGAAAAGCGATATTGCCATTCCCAAACCGACTCCAAGAAAGTGTGCGTTCTGATCGCCAAGTACAGGGAGGAAGAAATAGATATCTCGTGGAATGAAAAACGAAGCAATTAGCAGAAAAGTTCCAGCTGCAGAGATTGCAAACATTGCTGCAACCTGGCGCTCTGCTCGGCGCGCAGCTAATGGATCATGGTCAGCCTTGCGGTGAACGTGAGCTGGAAGGCCTGGATCTTTAATTGCTTCTAATTCGTTTGACATTGTTTATCTCGCCTTCATTGCTAGCCACACAGCAACGCCGATCAGCAGACCAAGACCAAGAGTCCAAGCCAGCAGACCTTCTGTAACTGGACCAACTCGACCTAACGATGCGCCGCCAATGTTTGGCTCAGCTTCTGCTGACTTGATCCACTTGATGATTGAAAGTTTTTCTTCAGGAGTAATTGTTTTGTCGCTAAACACTGGCATTGCTTGAGGTCCAGTGACCATAGCTTCATAAATGTGCTTGGGTTCTATACCCATCAAAGTTGGGGCGTACTTGCCTTGTGTGAGCGCTCCACCTTGTCCAGCAAAGTTATGGCACATTGCACAGTTGGTGCGAAACAGTTCGCCACCTTCTGCTGTGCTTCCATCGCGCTCATAATTTAATTGAGCTTCTGTTGGGATTTCAGGACCTGGTGCAAGAGATGCAATGTAAGCAGCTAAAGCTGCAGTTTCTTCGGGGGTGTACAAAGGATCCTTGCGCATTGCTTGCTGACTCATATCGGCCATTGGCATACGACCAGTGCCAACTTGGAAATCAACAGATGCAGCGCCAACGCCAACGAGTGATGGAGCAATTACGCCACCTTCGGAATTAAGTCCGTGACAAGAAGAGCAGCCTTTCAAAAAGATTTGTCGACCTTCTTCGATCAGTGCCGAGCGGTCCGCTTTAGTTGTTTGCGTTGTTGTAGTTGCACTTGCGACACTAAATGTTGTTCCAATTGCAAGAAGTGCAAAAATCAACAGTGCTGGACCAACCGCCTTGTGGCGACGGTAGCGAGATAAACGCTTCACTTATATTCCTTACTACTTAATCAGGTAAATCGCAGCAAATAGTGCGATCCAAACGACGTCGACGAAGTGCCAGTAATACGAAACAACAATGGCTGTTGTTGCTTGTTGATGAGTAAAGCGACGAGCTTTCGAAACTCGGATCATCACGATCAGGAACGCAATTAATCCACCCGTTACGTGAAGTCCATGGAATCCAGTGGTTATGTAGAAAACCGAGCTGTAAGCATTTGCTGAGAATGACAAACCTTCGGAAACCAATAATGCGTATTCATATACTTGACCTGCAATGAAGAAAGATCCCATCAAGAAAGTGGTTGCAAACCATTCACGCATTCCCCACTTATTAATCTGATACAGCTTTCCTGTTCGATGATTCTGAAAACGTTCAGCGGCAAATACTCCGAATTGGCACGTTACTGAAGAAAGAACCAAAATCGTTGTATTAAATGCGGCGAAAGGAATGCTTAGCAGTTCGGTTGATTCTGCCCAGATGGCTGGACCCTGAACCGCTCTAATCGTGAAGTACATTGCAAAGAGGGCAGCGAAAAACATTAATTCACTTGAGAGCCAGACAATCGTTCCCACCGCCACTGCATTTGGGCGAGAGATCTTGTGGTGTGATACGGCGCTAGACATGAAGGTGATTATTCCCGAAAACATGCTCGGCGTCTGCCTGGGGAGCGTCTAGAAAGCCTCGTTTTTGCCCACAAAGAGGTGAAACGGATCACCTTAAAAACCGTGATCCTGAGAACAGCCGGTGGGCAGAAGTTGGGTGGTTTTTCAATAGAATACCTATATGACCGAGAGCAAAAAACAGATCATTGTCTATTCCGATGACTCATCGGTTCGTTCCTCAATCGCCTCGGCTTTAGGTGTTCGAGTTGCTAAGGATTTACCAGAGCATGAAATTCACGAGTTTGCTACCGGCGCAGCCCTTCGCGCCTATGTAGATACCAAAAATCTTGCAGGAGGATTTCGCGCAGATCTTTTCATCTTGGACGGAGAAGCAGCCCAGGAAGGCGGAATGGGTATGGCTCGCCAACTTAAAGACGAGGTTTTTAACTGCCCCCCAATAATTGTTATTACCGGGCGCAAGGAAGACAAGTGGCTTGCAGCTTGGTCACTAGCTGAGGCATCAGTGGTTCACCCAATCGACCCTTTCACTCTTGCTAAGACCGTGGCGGAATTGTTGCGCGGCTCTGCAGTCGTTTCTGCTTAACTTTTCTCATGAGCCAATTGCTGTGGGATGAAAACATAGCAATTGTAGATTCTGGTTTAGATTTAGATGTTGATCGAGTTCAGTGGTGCATGAATCAAATTTTAATTGGCGCTGCTGATAATTCGACTATCAAGAGATTTCTTATCGCGCTAAAAAACAAGGGGGAGAGCCCCGAAGAAGTGGGCGCTTTAGTGGCTCAAATGTATGAACATTGCGCTTCTATCTCAATCACTCAACGCGCGGTCGACACTGTCGGAACCGGCGGCGATGGTGCCCACACAATTAATATTTCAACGACGTCAGCGATTATTGCCGCAGCGGCAGGAGCGAAAGTCATAAAGCACGGAAATCGTGCCGCATCTTCAAAGTCCGGCTCGGCAGATTTGTTGGAAAATCTGGGTATCAATATTAATCTCAATGGAAACGCAGTTGCAGAAAGTTTTGAGACTCTGGGAATTGGTTTTTGCTTTGCTCCACTTTTCCATCCAGCGATGAAACATGCCGCAGTTGCCCGAAAGGAGCTCGGAGTTCCGACGGTGTTCAACATTCTGGGACCTTTGGCTAATCCAGCCAAGCCAAAGTCAGCAGCTATTGGAGTGGCAAACGACCGAATGCATTTAGTGATGGCACAAGTTTTGGGTACACGAGGTGTGGATGGTTTTGTATTTCGCGGTGACGATGGGCTTGATGAGATAACTCTTGCAACATCAACTTCGGTCTTGAGCATTGGTACAGATGAGATAACGAGCGATTTAATTTCCCCCTTAGATTTTGGAATTCAGGTCGCACCTGTTTCAGCTTTGGTAGGTGGCGATGGTGCTGAAAATGCCAGAATCACAAAGGCGATATTTAATGGAGCAAAAGGCGCGCATAGAGACGCCTGCGTCCTTAATGCCGCAGCAGCGATCGCGGCATATGAGGGTCGGACTGAACTTTCATTACATGAGCGAATGGACTCTGGAGTAGCAGCGGCAATTAACGCGATTGATTCCGGAGCGGCGCGCGATCTAGTTCAAGAATGGGCCGTACTTACTCAGAAATTGGGCGCTTAATTCTTTTCTTTTTTGATGGAAAGTTTCGCATTTGTTCAAAACTATGGACATCAAAACCAGCTAAACGTTCTATTAAAGCGTGCAGAACATCAACAGTTGCTAGCGCATCATCAAGTGCTCGGTGGCTCGGTGAGGTTGTTGCACCAAAGAAATCGGACAAGGTGGATAGTTTGCAGTTAACAACTTCGTCAGGGTCGAGAACGGCTCTTGCTAAACGGGCGGTGTCGACAGTTAAATAATCTGGCCACGCTATTTCATGAGTAAGAGAGGCAGCTTTCAGGAAACTTAAATCAAAAGGAGAGTTATGGGCCACCACCACTGTTTCCTCGGCACTACCCAAAAATTCAAAAAGGGTGGGAAGGATTTCATCGATAAACGGCGCCGAAATCAACATTTCATCTGAAATTCCAGTCAACTGCGTTATGAAAACTGGTAATGGGTGACCAGGATCAACAAAACTTTGAAAAGTTCCTAAAACTTCTCCGCCTTGTACTTTGACTACACCGATTTCAGTTATTCCTGCCCCAAGTCGGGGAGAGCCACCAGATGTTTCAAGATCGAGCACCGCAAAGATTGTTTCGGCGAGAGATCTTTCCTCAATCTTTGACATGGGTTCAATCGTATGTCATTGAACTGACATTGATTAAGACGTACTCTTTCACCATGGCAGTTCATGGAGCACCAGAAGGCTGGATGCAGGATTGGGCCGCTCTCGGTTCTGGAAAAAATGCGCGCGTCGGTGTTTTGTTGGTGCACGGATTTACGGGATCGCCCGCATCAATGCGCCCCTGGGGAGAGTTTCTTCATTCCAAGGGCTACACAGTGCGAGTTCCGCTTTTGCCAGGACATGGAACTACTCCTGAAGATTTGAATAAAGTTAAGTGGCAAGAATGGCCGGCCAAAGTTCAATTTGAATTAAGTGAACTGCGCAAAAGTTGTGATGTTGTTTTTCTAGTGGGACTTTCGATGGGTGGTGGAACCGTCCTAAATGTGGCCGCTTCGATAAACAATAATTTAGCTGGATTGATCTTGGTTAACCCAATGATTCATGTCAAAGGTATCCCAGTGGAGCTAGCCTACTTTCTCTCGAGATTTCAAAAAATGCGCTCCAGCGTCGGTGATGACATTAAGCGACCTGGAATCACCGAATGGGGATATGACGCCTTGCCCACAAGAGGTATTCACCAGCTGTTGAAGATGCTGCGCATTACTCGCCGAAATTTGGGTGCAATAACTGTTCCTGTTCAGTTATTTCATTCCGTGGATGATCACACCCTGCCAGTATCTAACACTGAAATTATTTTGAATGAGCTTGGGTCAACAAACAAAACACGAATAGAGCTGGTGAACAGCTACCACGTGGCGACCATGGATTACGACCAGGAATTAATCTTTCAAAACTCATTGACCTTTATCGAAGCACACACCAAATAGCTTCACGAAAGCGCCAGACTGACTGCAATACCCAAAATTCCGACTGCAGAAACCGCTGTCAATGCTCTTCGAACAGTTGGTCTTTGTATATAAGACGCCGATTTTTGTACCGTCCAAATCAAACCGATGTTCCAAGTTATTGATATCAATGCCCATACTGTTCCCAAAACAATAATTCCAAAGCCAAGGGAAGTTTCCTTTGGAATGAAAGCTGGAATGAATGCCACTGCGTAAACAGCGGCTTTAGCGTTGGTTAGATTGGTGATTAAGCCCAACCTAAATGATGCCCAGGTCGACGTTGTTTCGGTACTTTCTAAATCGAATCGTCCAAACTCTTGTCGAAGCGATAGAAAAGTTTGCCCAGAGATAAACATCAGGAAAATTACCCCGGACCATTTAAGAATTGAATAGGCAGTATCTGAACGAGTAAAGATCGCAGAAAGCCCAATGGCGCTAGACACACTCCAAATGAGAATTCCTAAGCAGTTTCCGATAGAAGAGAGGAACGCTGCCTTTGGTCCACCGATTATTGATTGGCGCAGAACCATCGCTACGCCCTGTCCGGGAATCATTACCAATAAAGCCGTAGCTAAAACAAAAGATGGCAAGTTGTGTAAGAGCGCAGCCACAATCAAGGGTTCCGTGGTTTTAGCGTGATTTCTTCAACAGATAATCGATTGGCTTTGAAATCATTTACTGCAGAATCACTTGGATAACCCAAAGCAACGCCACAGAGCAATCGGTAATTCTTGGGCACGTCGAACTCTTTTCGAACTACATCATCCCAAATTGCAACTGCGCCCTGAGCACATGTTCCTAGACCTTGAGCATGCGCCGACAACGATAAGTTCTGCATCATCAATCCAGCATCAGATGCTGCATATATATGCAGCGATTTATGAACGTAGATGAAAAGTTCTACCGGTGCTCCAAAAAAGGAATAATTCTTAGCCCACTGTTGATCCCGAGCTGTTCGGTCTCCGCGGGTGACGCCTAAAGTTTCGTACAGTTCGCGGCCAACTCGTTCAGCACGGGGCTTAAGCTCATCAGGGTAAGGCTTTACTATCATTCGATTACTAGTCGGCAATCCGTATCGTGAGTAGATAAGGCGTAACTTGTTTAAAAGGCCCTTACGCATAATTTTTGAAAGTACGCCCCAACGTGAGAGAAATTCAGAACTGATTCGGTCGCGAACATCCCCGGTAGCAACGGCAACTTTAAATGGTCGAGTGTTAGACCAACTGGGAGCGGTAAGACTGTCTGTCAATATTTGCTCGATAACTTCTGGCGCTACTGGCGTTGCTAAAAAGTCACGAGTACTTCGACGAGAAGCTAAGAACGCTGAAAAATCTGCAGCGTTAATTTTCCTATTTGTTTCAGTCATTCCGCCAGTCTAACCAAAGCCATTGGATACTCATTGGTAATGGAAACCATCTGCTTTGAACCCACGTTTTAGCACGATAAAAAACCCTTAGCCGATGTCGTTTCTGTAATAAAGTTTCGCCTATGTCAGCGGTTAAGGATCTAGATGTCATAGTGATTGGCCGAGGTCTATTAGGTGCAGCAACCGCGCGCCACCTGGCACTAGAAAATCGAAAAGTGGCTTTGATAGGTCCGACCGAGCAACACTGCCTGCAATCAGGCGAAATCTTCGCGAGTCATTATGACGAAACTCGTGTTCAAAGAGTTTTGGCTCAGGATCATTTATGGACACGCATGAATCTTGAATCGGTTAAATCCTGGTTGGCGCTGCAAGAGCTAACGGGCATTAACTTTTATCAGGAAAATGGTTGCATTTATGTCAATAACTTTCAGGATGGCTATCTAAAGGGCGCAGCATCTTTGGCTAAAGAATTCGGTTTAGATATCAAAAGCATCGAAAGTTCAGCTGATCTAAAAAGTGTCTCACCTTGGTTATCAATTGATGGTCCAGTCTTTGGAATATTTGAGCCTAAGTTGGCTGGTGTGATCAATCCAAGAAAACTAGTAAGTGCTCAGTTACAAGCTTTTCAAACCCTAGGTGGTATCGAGTTAAATGAAATAGTGACAGGCGTTTCTCGATCAAATGATCGCTGGCTTGTGGAAACTTCAGCAGGGCTCAAGTACACAACAGAAAAGGTAGTTGTCGCTGCCGGCGCATTTACCAATTTCTTCAGTTTGATTCCGCGCACTCTGGATTTTTACAATAAAAGTGAAGTGGTAATTATTTCCAGCCTGTCCGAATCAGAGTATCTAAAGATTCGAGACATGCCATCGTTG
>Ga0208083_1000072_pt1 | contig 23750 bp, 23 predicted proteins | sample LakMenEpi07Jul09_FD_150677 | JGI IMG/M metagenome (GOLD analysis project Ga0208083, IMG submission 150677) | Freshwater microbial communities from Lake Mendota, WI - 07JUL2009 deep hole epilimnion (SPAdes) | ecosystem: Environmental > Aquatic > Freshwater > Lake > Epilimnion/Euphotic zone ...
CGATGATGAATCTTCAACTGCTGTTGTTGGTGCAACCTCTGGTGTGTGGACACTTCCACCGCTGAATTTGTTGGGCCAAACAGAAACATTTGAAGTGGACAATGCTCGTGTTGCTGAGCGCGGACGTTTGTTGCAGCAAGCACTTGCATCTCACGGCGTGGAAACTCGCCTCAGTCATCAAACTGTTGGGCCAACAGTGACTCGTTTTGAATTGGAACTCGGAACAGGAGTGAAGGTTGCCAAGATCACCAGCTTGAACCGCGACATTGCGTATTCAATGGCCGCCACCGACGTGCGCATCTTGGCGCCGATCCCTGGCAAGTCTGCTGTGGGTGTCGAAGTACCGAACGAAGTGCGCCAGTTGGTGTCGTTGGGTGACCTCATGGTCAGTGCTGAAGCTCGTGCTGCCACACATCCGCTTGACGTGGCAGTCGGTAAAGACATTGCTGGTCGTGCGGTGTTTGTGAACCTTGCGGCAACGCCACACATGTTGATTGCTGGTGCCACAGGTGCTGGTAAGTCCAGTGGCATTAACTCAATCCTCACGTCGTTGCTCATGCGCAGTACACCCGACCAAGTACGTCTGATTTTGATCGACCCGAAGCAAGTGGAAATGGGTCAATACGCCCGTCTGCCACACCTTCTCACTGCGCCTGTCACAAACCCGAAGAAGGCAGCGAATGCGTTGTCGTGGGCAGTGAAGGAAATGGAAAATCGCTACGACACATTGGTCGAAGTGGGCTTCCGTGACATTGGTGGTTTCAACGCGGCGTTTGATCGCGGCGAAGTGAACGATCCGAACGACGAACACGCCAAGAAGTACGAGCGCATGCCGTACATCGTTGTTGTGGTCGACGAGTTAAACGACCTCATGATGGTAGCTGCACGCGACGTTGAAGAGTCCATCACACGTATTGCTCAGAAGGCACGTGCTGTTGGTATTCACCTCATCGTTGCCACGCAGCGCCCGAGCGTCAACGTCATCACCGGTGTGATTAAGGCAAACATTCCAGCTCGTATGGCCTTTGCTGTGAGCAGTCTCACCGACAGTCGAGTCATTCTCGACCAACCAGGTGCAGAGAAGTTGGTGGGTAAGGGCGACATGTTGTTGATGCCTGGCAATACCAACGTGCCGCAGCGTATTCAGGGCTCATGGGTGGACGAAGAAGAAGTGCGCAAGGTTGTTGCACACTGGCGTCGTCAGTCACCCGAGGTTGTGTATGTGTCGGGCATTGAAGGCGAAGCCGGTGGCACGGGCAGCAGTGGTGGTGGAGCGTCGTCATACGGTGGCGGCAGCAGCGATGAAGACGATTTGATTCGTGCAGCAATTGATGTTGTTGTGCGTTCAGGCCTTGGCTCTACGTCAATGTTGCAACGCAAGTTGAAAGTGGGCTTTGCCCGCGCAGGTCGCATCATGGATGAACTGGAAGAACGCGGAATCGTTGGACCAGCACAAGGCTCAAAGCCGCGTGAAGTTCTCGTGACAGTCGAGGAACTCGAAAACGAAGGATAAGAACAATGTCAGCAGCATTAACCCAGGTATGTGACGGACTCAAGTTTCCTGAAGGGCCTGTGGCAATGCCTGATGGTTCTGTGATTCTGACGGAGATGTTTGGGTCGCGTTTGACTCGCGTCGCGCCTGATGGAACAAAGTCAAAAGTTGCTGATGTCGTTGGACTGCCCAATGGTCTTGCACTCGGGCCTGACGGCTTCTTATACATGTGCAACAACGGCGGAGCTTTCACGCCACTTGAGATGGTAGGGCTCACGTTTCCTGGTGAGTTTGATCCGTCCAAGTACATCGGTGGGCGAATTCAAAAAGTCAATATCGAAACCGGTGAGGTAACGGACCTTTACACGCACTGTGGCGATCATGCTCTGCGTGCGCCGAACGACATTGTGTTTGATGAACACGGTGGCTTCTGGTTTACCGATCACGGTATTCGTCACGAACGTGTCGCTGATCGCACTGGCATCTATTACGCCAAGGCCGACGGTTCGTCCATCGAAGAAGTTGTCTTCCCCGTGGATTCACCCAATGGCATCGGACTATCGCCAGCAGGGGACCGCGTGTATTGGGCCGAGACACACACCGGTCGTGTGTATCAACGCGCAATCACCGCGCCAGGCAAGGTGGCGCCGCTCACCGAGATTCCCACCATGTTGTGTGGACTGCCCGGATACCAATTGTTTGACTCACTCGCAGTGGATGGCGAGGGAAACATTTGTGTCGCCACACTCGTGAACGGTGGAATCACCGTGATCTCGCCCGATGGTGACGTCATCAATTTCATCGAAGTGGATGACCGCATCACCACAAACATCTGTTTTGGTGGTCCTGACTACCAAACGGCCTACATCACGGCCTCAAGCACGGGCCGTTTGTTGAAGATGCAGTGGCCATACAAGGGGCTCAAACTCCACTGGCAGTAGGCTCATATGAATGGGGCAGAAGTTCTACATAGAGACCTTGGGTTGCCCCAAGAATCAAGTCGACTCTGAAAAGATCATTGGCACATTGCTTGCCGATGGTCTCACGGCAACCACTGACCCGTCAAAGGCTGATGTCGTTGTTGTCAACACGTGTGCGTTCATTGATGAGGCACGCAAAGAGAGCATCGACACATTGTTGACCCTCGATGATCAACGCAAGCGGTCGTCTCGTCTTGTTGTCACCGGTTGCATGGCAGAGCGGTATGGCGATGAATTGGCAGAGGCGCTTCCCGAGGCTGATCAGATCGCCGGGTTCGGTGTGCCCATCCAGGTTGGTCGCAAGCCCATCAAGGTCACCGGAGTTGTTCCCAAGTTCGACCTCTTGAATCTTCCTCGTCCGAAGTCGTCATCGCCTTGGGCGTACATCAAGATTGCTGAAGGCTGTGACCGTAGTTGCGGCTTCTGTGCGATTCCTTCATTCCGTGGACCACAAGTCAGTCGTGATGTGTCGGCAATTCTCGCCGAGGTTGAGCAAGTCGATGTGCGTGAGATTGTTCTCGTCGCGCAAGACCTCGCTAGTTATGGAAAGGACCGCCCTGATGAGTTGGGTGCTGGTTCCATCGTGCAGTTAGTGCGTGATGTTTCGAGCATGGTCGATTGGGTTCGTTTGTTGTATCTCTACCCAAGCGATCTGTCCGATGAATTGATCGATGCAATCTTGGCCACAGGCGTGCCGTACTTCGACTTGTCGTTACAGCATGTGTCCAAAGCTCATCTGCGTCGCATGCGCCGTTGGGGTGACAAGGACCGTTTCCTCGAGCGTATTGAGCGCATTCGTTCCATCGAACCGAATGCAACATTCCGTAGCAACTTCATCGTGGGGTATCCCGGCGAGACCGAAGAAGATCACGACCAGTTGCTTGAGTTCGTGCGTGAGGCACAACTTGATTGGTGTGGTTTCTTCTCCTTCAGTCCTGAAGAGGGAACACACGCCTTGTCACTTCCTGACCATGTTGAAGAGTCATTGATGTACGAGCGGTTGTCAGAACTTCGCGAGATGCAAGACAACATCACTGCCGAGCGTCGAGACGCTTTGTTGGGGGAAACCATCCAGGTGTTGGTTGATGAACCAGGCATTGCTCGTTCATTCCGTGAGGCACCAGAGATTGATGGCGTTGTGCAGGTGCCTGAGACTCTTGAAGTCGGTCGATTCCATTCCGTTGTGGTGGAACAAGTCTTTGGTCCCGACCTCATCGCAGTACCCGCGGATGGCGCACATGGCAGTTGACGAAACTGCGATTGTGACATGGGCCAACATGGTCACGGTGACTCGAGTTCTTGCGTCACCATTCCTGTTCCTCATGATTCCCGACGAACGTGTGGGCTCGTGGGCAGCGCTGGCTGTGTGGATTCTGTTGTGTAGCAGTGATGGCTTCGATGGCTATTTGGCTCGTCGTCATGGCATCACTCGTAGTGGCGCATTCCTTGACCCGCTCGCAGACAAGATTCTCGTGTTGGGTGCCATGTTTACTTTGGTGAGCCGCGATGTGTTCTGGGTCCTTCCGGTTGTGATCATTGCTGCACGTGAGATTGCTGTCAGTTTGTACCGCGTGTTTGCAGGGTCAAAGGGCGTATCGATGCCGGCCAGCAAGTTGGCAAAAATCAAAACGGTGATGCAACAGTGCGCAGTGGGGTTTGCTCTCATGCCATTGTCAATTAACGATGCCACCTGGACCTATGTCGTGTGTCTGTGGGTAGCTGTTGCTCTCACACTGGTGAGTGCAGCGCAGTACGCGCAACGCGCTGTCGTTTCAGCACGATGAACCAGCAATACTCCGCCGAGCAGATGGCGGAGATTCAGCGTCGTACGCTGCGCACACTCACATTGGGTCAAGTTGTTGGCGCAGCTGCTCTGTCCTCGTCTGTCACGGTCGGTGCGTTTGTTGTCCAAGAGATTCTTGGTAACGAGACTCCCTGGGGTGGCATAGCAACGGCAACCACAACGGTGGGTACCGCCGTGATGGCACAGGTGCTCACGCGTTACATGATGCGCAAGGGACGTCGCCCTGGCCTGCAGACCGGATACGGACTTGCAACAATCGGCGCAATTACTGCGGCGTTTGGTGCCGAGATGTACAACTTGCCGTTGTTCCTCATTGGACTTTTTCTCTTCGGCAACGGTCAAGCTGCGAACTTGCTTGCTCGTTACACCGCAACAGATCTCGCATTGCCTGATGAGCGTGCTCGTGCAATGTCGCGCATTGTGTTTGCCTCCACGTTTGGTGCTGTGTTTGCACCCATGCTGATTGGCCCTGCAGAAGCTGCTGGTCAAGAGTGGTTCGGTCTCCATAAGTACACAGGGCCGTGGCTCTTGTCGGCAATTGTGCTGTTCCTGGCGTTTGTCAACATCTCTCTTCAACTGCGTCCGGACCCGCTGGTTATTGCTGGTGGTATTCGTGAGAAGTCAGATGCCAAGTTACCGAGCATCTCAAAGGCATTGCAGATCATCATGCGCTCGCCCAAAGGCCGTCTTGCACTCAGCAGCATGGTGGTGTCGCAAGTTGCGATGGTGGCGATCATGACAATGACGCCGGTGCACATGAAGTTGCATGGGCATGAGAACATCAGCCAGTTCGTTGTGTCACTGCACATTGCGGGCATGTATGCCTTCAGCCCGTTTGTTGGTCGCTATGCCGACAAGAAGGGAACAATTGCTGCGGTCTATGTCGGCGCCATCACATTGGTTGCTGCCACTGTTCTGTCGGCCGTGAGTGGTGATTCATCACTCATCTTGTTCCCGGCATTGTGGCTGTTAGGTATCGGCTGGAACTTCGGGCTGATTGGCGGATCATCGATGCTGTTGGAATCTGTCACGAGTGAAGAACGAGTCACGGTGCAAGGCTCTGCCGACTTAATGATGAGTTTCTGTGGCGGCATGGCCGGGTTGGCATCAGGGTTTGTCCGTCGTGCGGTGGGGTACCACATGTTGTCGGTGGCTGGACTGGTGTTAGTGGGCGCATTACTGGTGTATGCAGGGTTTATGAACACACGTCAGAAAGCTGCGATGTTGGCATGAGGTGCAATGTTGTTGCTGTTGGAACCGAACTGCTGCTTGGGCAGATCGTCGATACCAACTCGTCGTACATCGGGGAACAACTTGCAGCCGTGGGTATCGCATCGCACTTGCAACTCAAAGTGGGAGACAACCTCGATCGTGTTGTTGAAGCATTCACGATCGCCCTGAAAGATGCTGATGCAATCATCGTGTGCGGTGGTTTAGGGCCAACGCATGATGACCTCACACGAGATGCCATTGCGCGGATGATGGGCGTGGAACTGCTGCACGATGTGGCAGTTGCTGCAGTGATTGAAGAGATGTTCTCTCGGCGCGGTCGCCGTATGTCTGCCAATAACTTGCGTCAAGCAATGGTGCCAGTGGGGGCTCGCATTATTGAGCAGACGCGTGGCACCGCACCGGGGCTGATGTGCCCCGTCGGCGACAAGATGATCTACGCAGTGCCTGGTGTGCCTCATGAGATGCAAGACATGTTGTCGCGCGCTGTACTGCCCGACTTGTTGGCGCGCAGTGGTGAGAAGGCTGTGATCTCTAGTCGCGTTCTGCGCACATGGGGTGAATCAGAGTCGGGGTTGAATGAACGCCTTGACCCGATCATTGAAGAACTTGAAGAAGTGGGGAACCCCACATTGGCGTTTTTAGCCAGTGGCTGGGAAGGCATCAAAGTGCGTCTCACTGCGAAGGCAGATTCGCAATGGGAAGCCGATGAGCTGTTGTCTCAGTGGGAAACCAAAGTGCGTGCACTCGTCGGTGACGTTGTGTTCGGTGTGGACGCCGAGAACATGGAGTCTGTTGTGCTTGGTCTGTTGCAAGAACGCGGTTGGACACTTGGTGTTGCTGAATCGGTCACTGGTGGACTTGTGGGTGGACGTCTCACGAGCATTCCGGGATCATCGGCTGTGTTTCGCGGCGGCGTGATCAGTTATGCAAGCGACGTGAAGTTTGATGTGCTGGGTGTTGACCGCGGACCTGTTGTGTCGGAAGAAGCCGCAGTGCAGATGGCGTTAGGCGCCCAGCGAGTCATCGGGTCTGATGTAGCAATCGCCCTCACGGGGGTAGCAGGTCCCGACGAACAAGATGGTCGCCCAGCCGGCACCTTATGTATTGGTGTGGCATTGCCCGACGGCACCACATTCAGCACCACGAATACCTTGCCGGGGTTGCGAGATCAGATGCGCCAATACAGCGTGATTTCGGCGCTGTCGTTCCTTCGGGGCATTCTGCTGAATAGACCTCGGTAGAACAGAGTCCCACACTGGATCTCATCCAGATTTGTGCAAACAAGAGCCACCGTTGCTTTCTTTAATTGGATCTTGGTCATTTGACTAAAGAAAGATCTCGGATAAGGTCAATGGACAGGCGTAGGGAGTTCTTGTGGGTTTGATTCGTTCAGCAGTTGGGTCACTTGGTGGGACATTGGCCGACCAATGGAAAGATTTTCATACAGTGCCCGAAGGATTGTGGCCCACGGCAGCCATCTTCCCTGCTGTAAGGCGTGGTACGAATGCAAGCCGGGGATCAAATACTCAGGCATCTGAATCAATCATTACCAATGGAAGCAAAATCGTTATTCCTGAGGGCTATGCCTTGGTTACGTTGCAAGATGGAGAACTAACAAGTTTGTCCGTCGAAGCTGGGGCTTATACGTGGGATTCTGAAGATCCAGTTTCTGAGTCAGTTTTTGCAGGAGATGGATTCGTTTCTCCGTTAATCAAGCAATCGTGGGAGCGGTTCAAGTTTGGTGGACGCCCTGGGGCGCAGCAGATTGCACTTTTCGTAAATCTCAAGGAGCTTCCAAACAATAAGTTTGGAACTCAGTCATCAATCTATTGGGACGACTCCTACTTGAATGCGCAGGTTGGGGCCACAACACGGGGTACCTACACCTTGAAGATTCTTGATCCCGTACTCTTTATCAAGAACTTTGTTCCAGCTGCGTTTCTTCAGAATGGTGCCATTTTTGATTTCACAGATCTTGGGAATGACGTTTCTGTTCAATTATTTAATGAGGTAGTCGCATCTCTCTCGGCCGCATTTAGTGGCTACACGAATGATGTTGCTAGCGGAAATCGAATTACCAATATTCAGAGAGACTCTGTTGGATTTTCGGCATCGTTATCTCGCGCAGTTGAAGATTCTTTTCAATGGAAGACAGATCGTGGCCTCACCATCGAGAAAGTCGCAATTCTTGGAATTGAATACGATGAGTCCACGCGTGAACTCTTGAAGACAGTGCAGAGAGCAGATGCTCTTTCAGGATCGCGTGGAAACTCAAACTTGCAGGCTTCTGTCGCGGCGGGTTTGGAGGCAGCTGGTTCGGTTGACGGCGCCTCTGGAATTCTTGGACTTGGTATTGCGTCAGGTGGGGTTGGCATCACCAATTTGCAGCAGCCAGTTGCTCCGGCTGAGAGCCCAGTCGTTGCATCTTCTGCTGCAGCATCTGCTGAGGATGAGTTAGTTACAAAACTTGGCCAATTGAAGAAGGCATTAGATGCTGGACTTATTTCGCAGGAAGAGTTTGATGCAGCCAGAGCTAAAGCGCTTGGCCTCTAACTCTTTAGTTTTTGGAGAACCTGAAATGAAAATAATTGAATGCAGTAAGTGCGGAAGCCCGGAATTGACCGAGGTAGAAGGCGGCTATGTCGTCTGCGACTTCTGCCAATCACGATTTGTTCAGCAGGCCAGCGATTTGCCAATCAAGCAAGCCGTTATCGGTGTCCAGTCTGATGTTGCAGCGTTGCTCGAAAAGTGCGAGACGGACCCACGGAATCGTATTCGTTATGCAAGTCTCGTTCTTGATTTGGATCCAACCAATCAGCAAGCACTCAAATATCTCTATTAAGGAGGGGAAATGAAGTCAAAAGACTTGGCTCGTAGTAATGGACTTGACCAACAGTGGTTTGATCACTGGATTAGTCAGTCAAATTACAGATTTACAAGAGGGGTTCTTGGAGGTATTGACCTTGAAGAAGGTCAAAACTTTGAAGAGATGGTGTACGGGTTTAGAACCTGGGCTGAAGAACAAAGAGTGGCAGCTGAACAGGCCCAGGCCGAGGAACAAGCTGCAATGCAGGAGAAGCACAAGGCACTTGCTGGAATTCTGATTACTTCTGGATTCAATTTCGATGGTCACACGATTACCAAGTATTCGGGGTACATCTCGGGTGATGATGTGGTTCAAATCGCTCGCGGGCAAGGTGGATTCTGGAATGGCGGCGCGACTGATGTCGGAGCAGCTCTAATGAATTCCCTTGTTGGGCTGAGAAGAAATGCTCTCAATGAACTCAAAGAGGCAGCGCTTGCGCTTGGATGTAATGCGGTTATCGGTGTCGACTTCGACTATTTGACCCTGGATCCTGAAACAGTGAATAGTCAGGGCGGGACCTTGTACATGCCGTATGTATTTGGCGTGACAGCCAATGGCAATGCGGTGGTTATTGAGCCAAATAGATAAATGGCTTAGAGGGCTTCTCTCGATCGAGGGAATCGCATAATCGTTCCAATTTGGGGTGGGATTCAAGAAGTTTCTTGAATCCCACCCCAAATTCATTGTTAGGCAAGCTTGATTCAAATGCGCCAATACAGCGTGATTTCGGCGCTGTCGTTCCTTCGGGGCATTCTGCTGAATAGACCTCGGTAGAATTATCTCCGTTGCCCCTGTAGCTCAGTTGGATAGAGCATCGGACTTCTAATCCGCAGGTCGCAGGTTCGATTCCTGCCGGGGGCGCCACATCGCATTCACCCCAAGGCCATCGTGAATTTCAGCAGTTTTTGCTGAATTAACATCCCGTTATGAGTCTTCTTGAATCTGGCGAGAATCAGACCCCTTGGCACTTACGTGACAACTGGGAACCGATGCAGGTTGAAATCACCAGCACTGATCTACGAGTCGATGGTGTCATTCCGCCCGAGCTGAATGGCATGTATGTCCGCACTGGTCCGAACCCTGCATCTGGCACTTCACCACACTGGTTCTTTGGTGACGGCATGTTGCACGGTGTGCGCATCCGCGACGGGAAAGCGGAGTGGTATCGCAACCAGTACATCAATACACCCAATGTCGCACGCGCTCGAAATCTTCCGTTTGAATCCACGCCAGAACTTGGGCGAGGAACAGGAAACACGCACGTGCTTCCGCACAACGGAACGCTGCTCGCGTTAGAAGAAGGTCATTGGCCCTGGAAGATTGACAGCAATCTGCAGACACTGGGATATGAGAACTACGGCGGCGAATTGACATGCTCAATGACTGCACATCCAAAGATTTGTCCCATCACCGGGGACCTGCTGGCGTTTAGCTATTTCTCATTTCAACCGCCGTATGTTCACTACATTCGTGTCGGTGCTAATGGAAAGTTAAAGCAACTTGATCCCATTGATGTTCCGAATATGGTGATGATGCACGACTTCAACATCACCCAGAACAATGTGATCTTCATGGACTTGCCTGTTGTGTTTGACCTTGCCGAATTGGCAAACGGGTTCCCCTTCAAGTTCAACCGTGATGCCGGCGCTCGTCTTGGTGTGATGCCGCGCGACGGGCGGGGAAGCGATACTCGGTGGTTCGAGATTGATCCGTGTTACGTCTTTCACCCGGTAAATGCATATGACGATGGCACGAACATTGTGATTCATGTATCTCGCCAGAACGAAGCGTTCGGTTCAAGTTCAGATGACTACGCAGAAGTCGGTCGGCTCTACAAGTGGACGATTGACACAGTGACGGGAAAAGTGTCCGAAGAGATGGTGGATGATCGACCAGGAGATTTCGGACGCGTGAACGACAAGTACGTGGGGTCAAAAGCTCGATTTGCGTATCTCATGTCGTTGGGAGGCGAAGGTAATTCCGAAGAGCCCGTGTACGGAAACTCTTTGTGGAAGTACGACCTGACGACAGGCCAGTGCTGGGAACATCATTTGGGTGCAACGACACGCGGAGGTGAGCCGGTGTTTGCGCCCTCGTCGCATAATGGTGCCGAAGACGAGGGATATGTAATGACGATTGTGCATGACACCGCCACCCAGAAATCCCGGCTTGTCATTATTGATGCACAGAACTTCAATGGTCCTCCTGTGGCAACGATTCACCTGCCTCAGCGAGTTCCGTATGGCGCACACGGTAACTGGGTCCCCCACAACCTTGTTCCTATGTAAATCAGGCTGCCTAACTCAAATGGGCTTGATGCCCAGTACATAGTGATTGATTGTGTTCAGCCTTCGAATGAAGCGAGAACAGTGTCAATGAGTTCGACCCATTCTTGATTCGGAACATGAGTTCCTGCGATGTCATCAATTGCTCGTCCAAGTGAATATGCCTGCAGGAAAAGAGACAATGCGCGCGGGCTGAGAGATGGGTTGACCCACCCTTTTGTTTGAGCTTGAGCGATTGCTTCAGCCATGACTTCTGTGAGGCGATCTTGAACAGATGCCAGTGCTGCAGCAAACTCTCCACCCAACGATGCCATGCCGATGAGCCGTGCGCGTTCGGCACGAACAGGTGCACGACTGGGGACCTGGGTCTGGGCGCTCAATTGTCGAATGCGATTCCAATAATCCTCTTTTGATGTTGCCGACTCGGCTACGTGTCTCATTGCCGCGCCATCAGCCTCGACGTTGGCCGCAAAGCGTGTCATCAGGGTCGTATGGACCAGCCCATCAAAGTCGCCGAAGTGGTGATACAGCGAGCCTCGCGAGATTCCCGAGACCCGAAGAACTTCGTCCACCAAGATGTCATGGGGGTTAGAACCATCCAGCATGGACGCCACAGTGCTCACCAGCTTCTGTGCAGTGGGGTGCAACTTTGTCTCGATGAAATGACTCTAATAGCGAGCCATTCGGGCTCAAAATGAGGCTTTAAGGGGTCAATCCCTTACACTTGCAGGGTGGATTTTAAGAAGGGTGACATCGTCATCTACCCCCAGCACGGTGCTTGCAAGGTCATAGACCCGAAGAAGAAGCAGGACCCATTCGGCACGGGCAAGAAAGAGGAGTACCTCATTCTTGAAACCATCATCAACGAGATGACATTGCGCGTTCCTGTCGCAAAGCTCGATGAAGTCGGTGTGCGCCCACCGGTGTCACCCGATGAGCTCGAAGACCTCGTGGCAGTTCTTTCAAAGGCCGATCCTCGCGTGCCAAGCAACTGGTCACGCCGTTTCAAGAACCACCAGGAAAAGCTGAAGAGCGGTGACGTGTATCAGGTTGCCGAAGTTGTTCGTAACCTCGCTGCCCGTAACCGTGACGCTTCTCTGTCGGCTGCAGAGCGCACCATGTACGAGCGTGCTCGTACCAACCTCATTTCTGAAATTCAGCCAGCGCTGAAGGTCACCAAGGAAGAGGCTGAAGAGTTCTTGAACAAGGCTCTTGAAAAGGGTGTCTTGAAGCCTGTGAAGGCTGCAAAGAAAAAAGTCGAAGCTGAGCCAAAGCCAGCCGACGACGAGAACGAAGACGACCTCTAGTCACATGGCCCGCGTTGGGTTTTGCGGTCTCGGAGTCATGGGGTTTCCCATGGCCGGACATCTTGCACAGAAGAATCACGAAGTCTCTGTCTACAACCGCACTGGTGCACGCGCATTGGAGTGGGTGGCAGCACATGGTGGACAGGCATTCCCATCGGCAAGTGAAGTAGCGGCCGAAAGCGACATTGTTTTTCTCTGTGTCGGCAACGACGATGATGTTCGTCAAGTCATGTTGTCTGAGGGTGGCGTGCTCGACGGCGCACATGAAGGTTTGATTGTTGTTGATCACACCACGACATCTGCATTGCTCGCTCGTGACATGCACGAGTCATGCGCTGCACATGGTGTGGTTTACATCGATGCACCAGTGTCGGGTGGTCAAGTGGGCGCAGAAAACGGTGCACTCACCGTGATGTGTGGGTCACTCGATGTTGCAGAGTTCGATGCAGTCTCCGACATCATCGCTGCTTACTCGCGGGCGTGTGTTCGTCTCGGTGGCGTGGGTGCCGGCCAGCTCTCAAAAATGGTGAATCAGATTGCAATCGCTGGTGTGGTGCAGGGTTTGTCGGAAGCACTCGCGTTTGCACAACATGCTGGTCTTGATGCGCATGCAGTTGTTGATGTGATTTCCAAAGGTGCAGCGCAAAGCTGGCAAATGGAAAACCGTGGCCACACCATGGTGGACGACAAATTCGACTTCGGTTTTGCAGTGGAATGGATGATCAAAGACTTGGGCTTCTGTATTGAAGAAGCGCAACGCAATGGTTCACAGATTCCGGTAGCCGATCTTGTGTTGGGGTACTACAAAGAACTCGCCGCAGATGGCGGTTCTCGTTTGGATACCAGCAGCCTGATTCGTCGCCTCGGATAACTAGCCGACCGAACAGGATCCGTGTGATTACTGGGATTGGATAACCGCAGCAAAGACGTCAAGCATGGTGTCTATCTGGGTATCGGTGATCACAAGCGGTGGACAGAATGCAATGACGCCAGGGATGGAGCGAGCGATAACCCCTTGTGGAATCATTGTGTCTCGAACGACAGTCGCATCAAGCCCATCAGGAAGCATGCCCGCCCAAATAGCGCCGGCTCCGCGATATCCCTGGATTGTTCCATCAAGGCTCAGTGCAGCAAGACCTGACTCAATCCGTTGGCCTATCTGTCGTGCGCGCTCAAGTAAGTTCTCACGCTTCATGATCTCGATGTTCTTTAATGCAGCTGCACACACAGTCGCATGTCCTGAGTATGTGTATCCGTGTCGGAGGAAAAAGGTTGGGTCGGCAGTGAGAGCTGAATTGATTGCTTGGCCAGTGATGACTCCGCCTAACGGTTGATATCCGCTTGTTACTCCTTTTGCAAACGTGATCATGTCTGGTGTTACGCCGTAATAGGTAGCACCGAACCATTCTCCCAATCGTCCAAACCCGGTGATGACTTCATCAAAAATCAGGTATGCACCGTTGTCGTCGCAGAGGCGACGTAGTGCTTCTAGGTACTCGCGAGTGGCCGGCCACACTCCGCCTGCGCCTTGCACTGGCTCTGCGATAACCGCAGCGATGCGTCCTTTGTTCTGTTGAAAAGCAAGAGACATTGCTTCGATGTCATCTGCTTCTACTTGGACAACTCCTTCAAGAAGAGTGCCGTAGCCCACTTTGTTGAGGGGCAATCCTTGAGCGCTGGTGCCACCATAATTTGTTCCGTGGTATCCACGATCTCGCGAGATGATGATGCTTCTTTCTGGATAGCCAGACTGAATCTGTGATGTACGGGCGATTTTCATTGCCGAATCAATGGATTCTGAACCGCTGCCACACAGGAAAACTCGAGACGAGGGGATGGGGGAGAGCGAAGAGATTGTTTCTGCTAGAGCTTCAGCAATGGGATTGGTAAATGGGTCAAATGTTGAATAGGTCTCGAGAGTGGAGATCTGAGCCGCCACTGCTTCTGCCATCTCTGTGCGACCATGGCCAATTTGGCAGTACCACAAACTGCCGATTCCATCGATGTACTCGTTTCCCTTGTCATCCCAGAGAAGTGCCATCTCTCCGCGCACAATATTGATGAATGCATCGGAAGATGGTTTAGCAAATGAATGAAGAAATGAACCGGGCATTTGTTTAGCGTACGCCAGTTGTGAGGGTTGCTTTAGATGCGCTCGATGATGGTGGCTGTTCCCATGCCACCACCGGTGCACATGGTGATGAGGCCGGTCTGCTTGTCCTGGCGCTCGAGTTCATCGACAAGTGTTCCGATGAGCATGGCGCCAGTTGCGCCGATGGGGTGACCCAATGCCATTGCGCCACCGTTGACGTTTACCTTTGAAGGATCAACGCCAGTGTCTTTGAAGAACTTCAGAACAACTGCAGCGAATGCTTCGTTGACTTCAAGAAGGTCGATGTCATCAAATGTCATGCCAGCCTTCTTGAGAACAAGCTTTGCTGCTGGTCCGGGAGCCGTGAGCATGATCACAGGCTCGGTGCCGGCAACAGCGCTCATGATGATGCGTGCGCGTGGCTTAAGACCATGTGCTTTTGCATAGTCAGGCGAGGTAACAAGAACTGCTGCGGCGCCATCAACAACACCTGATGAGTTACCACCGTGGTGCACGTGATTGATCTGCGCGATGTGTGGGTAGGCGAGACGTGCTGTCTCATCGATGGAAAGACCTTCAGGGTCCTTCTTGTACCCGCCCATTCCTTCAAAGCTGGGTGACAACTTTGCGAGGTCGGCAAGTGTGGTGCCGGCACGTGGGTGTTCATCCACTGCAAGGGCAAGCGTGCCGTCGTTATTCAGAATTGGAATGAGTGAGCGCTCGAAGCGTCCTTCGCTAATGGCAATGGCAGCACGGCGCTGACTCTCAACAGCAAGCGCGTCGCACTCTTCACGAGAGAAACCTTCAACAGTTGCGATGAGGTCGGCCGAGATGCCTTGAGGAACCATGTTGTACTGATCACGAAGGTGAGCGTTGTTGGCGGTGAAGCCGTCAACATGCATTGGCGATGGGCGAGACATGGACTCCACGCCACCAGCAACAACGATGTCTTGCATGCCCGAGAGCACGCCCATCGCCGCGAAGTTCACAGCCTGCTGACCTGAACCGCAAAAACGGTTGAGCGTGACACCAGGGGCCTCGATGGACCAACCAGCGTCGAGAGCCGACATACGAGCGATATCCATGGAGTGATCGCCACTGCCGGCGCCACAACCCATGACAACGTCATCGACTTCTGCGGGGTCGAAACCGATGCGGTCGCGGAGCCCATTGAGCACCTGGGCAAGGATGCGTTGTGGGTGCACATTGTGGAGAGCGCCAGTTTCCTTGCCCTTGCCTCGTGGTGAGCGGACAGCATCAATAATCCAAGCTTCGCGTTCCATTTTTCCTCCGTTGTCGTGGCTTCTGCAGCCAACCCCCATGTGGACTAAACCTTATGACACGGCTTTTCGGAGCAAGTCATTGGGAGCATGAGATGGGTCAATTTGAGACATTGGAAGTATCAATTTCAGGCGAAATTGGTTCTCTTCAACTGAATCGGCCGAAGCAATTGAATGCATTGTCTCGACAGACCCTGCAGGACTTGGCCGCAGCCGCACACTGGTTCGACGAGCAGCGACAGGTGAAGGTGGTGGTGGTCTCGGGCCAGGGGCGTTCGTTCTCTGCTGGGTTTGATCTCGGCACTTTCGCTACGCCCGACCCAAACTACTCAACGCGCGACATCGCCGACATTGGTCGGTTGATGGCGGAAGCGATCTACGACATGAATGCACTCACGATTGCAGCGATTCAAGGCAACTGCATTGGTGGCGGGTTGGTGTTGGCAAACAGTTGCGACTTACGCATTGCTGAAGAAGATGCGCGTTTTGTGATTCCTGAAGTGGACCTGGGCATTCCACTGACGTGGAGTGGTATCCCTCGTCTCGTACGTGAGATTGGCCCAGCAGCAACGAAAGAGCTCGTCCTCACGTGTCGTCCGTTTGGTGCGCAAGAAGCCAAGTCGCTTGGCTTTATCAACACCATCGTTGAGGTGGGCACAGTCATGACTGCAGCACAAGAACTTGCCGAACAACTTGCCGCCAAGCCTGGGTACTCATTGCGAACAACAAAGCAACAAGTGAATGCAGTTTCTGAAGAGATGGCGAACTCTCATCGCGGCCATGCAGAAGCAGACATCTTTGCTTTTGCAGTCCATGACCCTGAAAGTCGTGCTGCTAGCGCGAGATACTTGAAGTCGAAGAACAAGGGGTAGTGCAATGACAAAAGTGTTTGTTCACGGAAATCCAGAAACATCAGTTATCTGGAAACCAGTCGTTGAATTGTTGAACGATCGTCGCATCAACGACATCGTGTTGTTGTCGCCGCCGGGTTTTGGTTCGCCGACTCCAAAAGACTGGGGCGGCACGGTGCGCGAGTACACGCAGTGGCTTGCTGACGAATTGAAAGCCATCGGTGGCGACATTGACTTAGTGGGTCACGACTGGGGTGCAGGGCACGTCTTCCGTGTGTTGGCTGAATATCCCGGCATTGTTCGCAGCTGGGCAACCGACTGCGTGGGGCTGATACATCGCGACTATGTGTGGCATGACGATGCACAGGGGTGGCAAACACCTGAGGTGGGTGAGCAGATGGTGCAGGGCATGGTCGATATGGACGCCGACACGTTTGTGGCTGCATTCGGCGGGCTTGGATTCCCCGAAGACATCGCACGCGAGATGAAGCAAGGCATTGACGCTGAAATGGCTCGATGCATTCTCACGTTGTATCGCGATGCTGCTCAGCCTGCAATGCGCGCGTTGGGTAGTCGCTTTCTTGAGCAGTCACCGAAGCGCGGTCTTGTCATCATCGCTGAAAATGATCACTACGCAGGTCCGCATGAGACTCATGAAGAAATAGCAACGGCTGTTGGTGCGAAGGTGAGACACCTCGAAGGGTGTGGTCACTGGTGGATGTTGGAAAAGCCTGAAGAGGCTGCCCGCATGCTTGCGGGTCACTGGATCAAGTGACAGGGTGATACGCCCGTCTAGCTACTGCTTGTACGCAGTAACCCTGCTGTACGTCACTGCTTGTACGCAGTAACGATGGGCGCAAGTTCGGTAGGTGTTGCGCCGTGCATGATGACGCCATCGCAGCCCAATGCAAACTGATTGCGAATAGCTGCCACACATTGCTCGGGCGAACCCATCGCAGCAGGTGCAAGCCATTCCGCAGGAATCAGAGGAGCGACTCGCTCTAAATCTTCTGTCGTTCCCTTGGCATCAAGCGCACCAGGAAAAGTGCGAACAAACTCGTCTTCACGGAATCGCTTCAACACTGCTGGGTCCCACTTGTTGGTGCGCACCATCAGGTCGCCGTACGCCTGGAGATACGTAGCAAGACGTCCCACGGTTTTCTTCAAACGCAATGTTGGGTCGATGTGATCACCAATTGTTGCAAAGCACGACCACACCTTCACTGAATCAGGATCGCGACCTGCTTCTTCGGCAGCACGCTTCACCGTCTGCACAGCATGTTGTGTGGTTTCGTCGGTGAAGAACGTATGCAGAATCACGTTGTCGTACGCGCGCCCTGCCATCTTGAGGGTCTGATCGCCGAACACGGTGATGCTGAGGGGGATGTCGAGACGGAAATCGGGGTCAAGGCGCAACACGGGGTACGTGCCGGTGATGTCGGTGTGGCCCAAGACGGTCTCGCCATTCCACAAGCGTCGCATGAGATGCGCAAACTGCTCCATCGAATCTGTGGTGGCCATCGGCATGCCGTAGGCCTTGAACATGGCTTCGATTCCGCGACCCAAGCCAAGGCTGAAGCGACCTTCTGACAACAAATGCAACGTACTGGCCCAGGACGCAGTGACAAGGGGGTGACGCGTGGTGTGGTTGCTGGCGGCAGTGATGACGTTGATGCTGCTGGTAGCGGCAACGGCGGCACCGGTGAGGGCTCCCGCTTCCTTGATGTTGAAGCGCTCGGAGATAAAGGCTGTGCCAAGACCGAGCTCTTCTGCATGTGCAAGTTCGCCCAGCATGTCGCGTGGCGACTTCGGCGCCCCCGCCAATGTGTAGAAGCCAAGTTCGGGGTGGGCCGGTGTTGCGCTCATGTGGTGAGAGTAGTGCCTACGCCCACTAGGTTCTCATCCAAAGGGGAATACATGAATCGCATTGAGATTGAGACCAAACTGAACGATGACCGCACCTGGTTGTTGAACACCTACACACAGCTGTCAGAGACGCAGTTGTTTGGTGATCTCACTCCCAGTGAGCACGACCCGTCGAACTATTGGTCAGCGCTTGACCACCTTGCGCACCTTGCACTCATCGAGCGCAACTTCGCCAGCATGATTCGTAAGCACATTGGTGGCGCAAAGAATCCTGTCGGGCTCACTCATGACGACTCTGGTGCTCCGCGTACGCGTGATCAGATCATGGCGTCGGTGCATGCGATGACAGAAGAGTGGCAGCTTGAACATCATGGAAAGTCGCTCGAAGAGGTGGTGGCATTAGGTGCGAGTGCACGTGCCATCACATTGCAGTTGCTGAGCGAGCTATCGGATGAACAACTTGAAGAAAAACTTCCTGGTGCACCATGGGCTGATGGCACCATCGGTGGAGTTCTCGCAGCTAATGCCGACCATGGTCGCATGCACTGGAAGTGGGCGAAAGACGCCGGAGTGCACGAGCACTAATGAGTGATGCATCACAAGAGGTGACTCTCTCGGAGGGCTTGGCGACTACTCGATCCATCCGTCGGTATCTGCCAGAGCCAATCCCTGACGATGTCTTGCGCGACATTTTGTTTGGCGCCACTCGTGCACCAAGTGGTTCCAACCGTCAACCATTTCGCTTCATGGTGTTTACCGACTCAGAAAAATCGAAACAGGTAAAGGCACTCATCGCACAAGGTGCGCAGAAGTTGTGGGGCCACAAGCGCGTGAACGATGGATACGACGCTGGGTCTGGTGTCGTTGAGGATTCACCAAAGACTCGTATGGCGAACACGATGGAGAGCTATGTCGAGAACTTTGCAGATGTTCCTGTTCTCGTGTTGGCAATCCTTCTTCGGTATCGCGACCCCAACCCAATGGAAGGCGCATCGGTGTATCCGGCGTGCCAGAACTTGCTGCTGGCAGCGCGGGCGAAAGGGTACGGGGGAGTACTCACGGGCTTTCACAGTTACGTCGAGAAGGATCTTCGAGAGCTCCTGGAACTCCCCGAGAATGCATTCATCGCGGCCACAATCTCGCTGGGCAAACCAGCAGGAAATCACGGCCCTGTGCGCCGGGTTCCGATGAATGAACTCATCTATGCCGACACCTGGGGCGACGGGGCTCCGTGGGCCATTGACCCTGATGGGACTGCGGTGATGAAGGGTCGATGACCTAATCTCTCTGCAGTACATCAATGAGCCTGAGGAGGCGCCATGACACACGACATGACACTGCAGAACCTGTTTTCCGTGAAGGGCAAAGTTGCCCTCGTCACCGGTGGCTCACGCGGCATCGGTGAGATGATCGCAGCGGCACTTTTGGCCAACGGTGCCAAGGTGTACATCTCGGCTCGTAAGGCACAGGCATGCGATGAAGCAGCGCAGCGCCTCATGGCAAACTACGGCGGCGAGTGCATCTCCATCCCCGCAAACGTCGCAGAGATCGACGGCATCGAGGGTCTCGTCGCAGAAATCTCCAAGCGCGAAAAGCACCTCGACATCCTCATCAACAACGCAGGTGTCTCTTGGGGTGCCCCCATTGACGACTTCCCAGAAATTGGTTGGGACAAAGTCATGGACACCAACGTCAAGGGCGTGTTCTTTCTCACTCAGAAGCTGCTGCCACTCATGACGGCTCGCTCAACCACTGATGATCCATCACGCATCGTGAACATCGGCTCTATCGACGGCATCGGCACTCCATCATTCGAGACCTACTCATATGGTCCGTCAAAAGCCGCAGTGCATGCGCTCACCAAAGTGTTGGCTGTGAAGCTTCGCTCACGCAACATCATCGTGAACGCCATTGCTCCCGGACCATTCCCCACATGGATGCTCTCCACGGGTGTGGGCACAGGCGGAGACGTCGAAGGAACCGACTGGGCAGCTGTGGGTGGTTTGAACCCGAGTAAGCGTGTTGGCACACCTGAAGACATTGGTGGCCTTGCATTGTTCTTGTGCTCACGCGCCGGTGCATTCACCGTGGGTGAAGTCATCACCTGTGACGGTGGCTCACTTCTGAAGTAATCACTCCATCGACTTGCGGTCGCGTTTCTTTTCGCTATCGCGTCGTTTGGTTTCGAGTCTTCGTTCAATAGACCCACGAGTGGGCTTTGTCTTCTTGCGTTTCGCAGGCGGTGGGGCAGCAGCCTTGTCGAGAATTTCTGCCATCTGTTCTAAACAGTTGCGTCTGTTTTGCCATTGGCTTCGTGTTGTCTGATTCGTGACGGTCACTGATTCGCCAAGCGCTGCGATGATGCGCGCTCGTGCGGCGTTACTGCATTCCATGTCGGCAACGTCGACCGTCAACGATGCCTTCGTTGATGTCTTGTTGACGTTTTGGCCACCGGCGCCTCCAGAACGCGCAAACCCCCACTGCATAACAGTGGGGGCAATGCGAATCCCGCGCTGAGTGCGGAGATCGTCGTCTGGTGTCACACCTTAAGTATGACTCGTGAACTAGTTGACGCGACGCTCGCGACCAACCCAGTACGGCTCACGAAGGTCCTTCTTCAGGACCTTGCCGCTTGGGTTTCTCGGAAGGACATCAATCCATTGCACTTGAGTCGGGCACTTGAATCGTGCGAGGCGCTCGCGTGAGAACTCAATGATCTCGTCTTCGGTGACGTCAACGCCAGGGGCTTTCACGACAACTGCAAGAGCTGTTTCGCCCCACTTTTCGTGAGGAATTCCGATAACAGCAACGTCTGCGATACCAGGGTGCGACATGAGAACATTCTCGACTTCTGCGGGGTACACGTTCTCGCCACCCGAGACAATCATGTCCTTCACGCGGTCGTGGATGTACACGTACCCGTCAGCGTCGACATAACCAGCGTCTCCAGACTTGAACCAACCGTCGGCATCGATGGCCTTTGCTGTTTCGTCAGGACGCTTCCAGTAGCCGAGCATGTTCTGAGCAGTACGAATCCAGATTTCCCCAACTTCACCCGTTTCACAGTCGCGGTTGTTGTCATTGTCGTGGATACGAATCTCAACACCAGGTCCGGGAACGCCACAGCTGCGAAGGCGGTGCTTGTTCGGGCTGTCGAGGGCGTGATCTTCCGGTGGCAAGTTGATGACAGCACCGGTTGTTTCGGTGAGGCCATATGCCTGCCAGAACTTGCACTTCAACAAAGCAACGCTCTTGGTGAGGACATCTTCACTAATTGGTGATGCGCCATATGCCATGACCTTCAAACTGCTGAAGTCTTTCGTTGCTGATTCAGGAATCATGTTCATGAATGCAAGAACTGCAGGAACAAGGAATGCATGAGTGATGCGGCGTTCTTCAATCAGATTCACCAGAGCAACTGGATCCAACACGCGGAAGATGACAGTGGTGCATCCCTGATACATGCCAGCCATCGCCCAGCCGCCACCACCGATGTGGAACAGAGGCATTGCTGCGAGGTTCATGGAGTCAGGAGTGATTTCCCAGATCTCTTCGATCATGGGGCCAATTGCAAGGAAGTTTGCATTCGAGAGCATCACGCCCTTGGGCAAACCGGTGGTGCCACTTGAGTAGAGCTGGAATGCAACGTCGTTTGGTGCTGATGGAACACGGGGGTCACCCAGCGATTGACGTGCAACCCATGTATTCCAATCTTCGTACTGACCATGGCCGCCGATAACAAGGATCAACTTTGTGTGGGTGAGATTTGGTGCAATCGCGTCGAGGATTCCAACGAACTCTTGTGCAACAACAAGGACTTTGGCTTCCGCGTTGTTGACGATGTATTCCACTTCGGGTGGAGCAAGACGCCAGTTGACATCAACGCTCACTGCATTGATGAGTGCTGCACCAAAGCAGATCTCAAAGTGGGGGATGCCGTTCATGTCAAGAAGTGCGACACGATCTTCGGCTTGTACTCCGGCTGCAGCGAAACCATTGGCGACGCGTTGGGAGTTTTCGTACATTTCAGCCCACGAGAGCTCACGGGTGCCTTCAATAAGGCAGGTGTGTTGAGGACGTCCCGCACCGTGGGTACGGACAATGTCTCCAATTGAGGAAATGGTTGCTGTTGACATGGCCAAATCGTAGACCAATCGTGGAAGCGGTTCTCCGCAGGATCCGAATTTAGGGCTAGTTTTTGAGGAGAGATCGGGGGACTCGTGAACGAACGAATGCGATGGGCTGCCTATGCCTCCATCGGGGCGGGCCTCATTCATGGTGCGGCCATCGGTCTGCATGCCGATCACCCCACCCTGTCTCGTATTTTTCTCGCGATGGCTGCGGCTCAAGTGGCGTGGGGCGTAGTCGCGATCACATTGTCAACATGGTCGGTCGTCGCGATTGGCTCGGTTCTGAATATTTCTGCTGTTGGCGGGTGGGTCCTCACGCGGACAACAGGAATCTCATTCATCAACGGACTTGAGATCGCAGAAAGCCCGCAACCAGCTGACACACTGTGCGCGGCATTGGCTGCGCTTTCGCTGATTGCAATCGTGTGGGCCTACGTCCGGCGCGATGTCCCGGCGAGTTCCCATCTAGGAATCAACGCCGCATATGTCTGTGCCGCGGTCACGCTGGTTGCTGCCTGGTCTGTCACCGGCAATCCACATCTTCATGGTGAACTCGCAACCGTCGATGGTGGCCTTGCGATTGATGCACGTGGTGTGATTGTTGCTCCGTCGACGGAGATGACGGTTGTTTTGGACGGCGACGTCGAGAGCGCTGGCAGTGATGTAGATGGCGAGAATGCAGAAGGCGCATCCACGACAATTGCCACTGCAGTGCCAACAACGAACCCCAAGCAGAAGACGACATCAACAACAATTGCGCCCACCACAACAGTGCACGGACACGTGATCTCTTCGGACCAAGCAAAAGCGGCGGCATCAGGATGGCCTCGCGCGTTTAACCCCGCAGTGCCCGTCAACCTCTCAGGTATTCAGGGTTTTACGCAAGAGCAAGGCCAACGTGCACTCGCACTCATTAGCAATTCTCAACGTGATCTTCCGGCCTACTCGTCATATCAGTCGGCACTTGCTGCTGGGTATGTCTCTATCGGAGATGCGGATACGGGCTTCGAGCATCTCATTAAGTACTCACTGCTGAATGACGGACGATTCCTGGATACCAAAGCCCCAGAGTCTCTGGTGTATCAAGTGTCCGGAGCCACAAAGACATTGGTGTCGGCAATGTTCATTGCATCAGCAGGCATGGCGAGTAACGACATCACATTGACGAGTTATGCGGGCGGACTCATCCAGTGGCACACGCACAACAATCTGTGTTGGAGAAATGTGAATGGCGTGCCCAAGGTGATGGGAGTAGTGGATGCTGCTGGCATCTGTCCTGCAGGGTCTGTCTTGCAAACCAATGGTGCCCCCATGGTTCACGTATGGATCACGCCACACGCCTGTGGGCCATTTGCAGCCCTAGAGGGCGATGGTGCAGGAATTGCTGATGAACCAGATTCGGTGCGCGTCGACAAGTGCAACGCCGGCCATTAGGCAGGGGAAACGAAGCCCTTCTGGCAGGTGAGAAGGGAAGAGGCGAATGGAGCGGGTGACGGGAATCGAACCCGCATAGCCAGCTTGGAAGGCTGGAACTCTAGCCATTGAGCTACACCCGCGTATGGAG
>Ga0208083_1000073_pt1 | contig 23673 bp, 22 predicted proteins | sample LakMenEpi07Jul09_FD_150677 | JGI IMG/M metagenome (GOLD analysis project Ga0208083, IMG submission 150677) | Freshwater microbial communities from Lake Mendota, WI - 07JUL2009 deep hole epilimnion (SPAdes) | ecosystem: Environmental > Aquatic > Freshwater > Lake > Epilimnion/Euphotic zone ...
GCTCGGGTGCTTGAGCTCGTAGTCGGCACGGGCGGCGCGCTTGCCCTCGCCAACTAGCCCGACCAGTCGTTCTTGCGGTTCGGTCAGTTTCTCGAGCGCATCGCGGCCGAAAAACTCGTGACGTTCGTCTAGGCGAACCACTTTGCCGAGGCCAGCCTCGAATGGCGTGTGCTGCTCGTCGAGTTCGTGCCCGTAGAGCGGCATGCCGGCTTCGAGTCGCAGGGTGTCGCGGCAGGCCAGGCCTGCTGCCTTAAGCCCATCGCCAGCGCCCTCGGCCAAAATCTTGTTCCATACTTTTGCTGCCTCGGCTGCCGGCACCAGAACCTCGAAGCCGTCTTCGCCGGTGTAACCGGTGCGGCACAAATAGGCCGTTGCGCCCGCAACCGTCGACTCGGCTATCGAGTAGTACTTGAGCTCGGCCAAATCGGTGCTGGCTAGTCGCTGCAGAATGCCCGTGGCCTTTGGGCCCTGAATTGCCAGCAAAGCCCAGTCGTCACTCTGATCGTCAACCTGCACGGCGAAGCCAGCCTTGCGATCGCGAAGAGCGTTCGCAACTGCCTCACGATTTGAAGCGTTGGCAATAATCAAGAAGCGCTCGGTCTCGAGGCGATAGACAATCAGGTCGTCAATGATGCCGCCCTTCGCGTTGCAAATCATCGAGTACTTGGCCCGACCGATTGCGATCTCAGAGGCCATGCCAACTAGTGCGGCGTCAAGAAATGCCGAAGCGTCGGTGCCAGAGATGAAAAGCTCGGCCATGTGCGAAATGTCAAATAGACCGGCCGCGTTTCGAACCGCATGATGTTCTAGCAGATCGCTGCTGTAGCGAACCGGCATGTCCCATCCGCCGAAGTCGGTGAAACTCGCACCGAGTTTTACGTGCTCATCGTGCAGAACTGTCTGTGCCATTCTTCATCTCTACTTCGGTTGTTGTTGCGTTATGCAGTGAATGCCGCCACCGCGAGAAAAAATTGGCCTGGCGTCAACTAGCAGAACCTCACGGTCTGGATAGCATGCCTCGAGAATTGCCTTCGCAACCGAATCATTCTCATCGTCAAATGCGCAGAGAATCACAGCGCCGTTTACTACGTAGTGGTTAATGTACGAGTAGTCGACCCATCCGTGTTCGTCTTTTAGCGTCTTGGGTGCCGGAACCGAAATCAATTCGAAGCCGCCGGCTTCTTCGAGAGTGCGCTTAACCTCGTGGCTAACCGAAAAGTCGGGGTGCGATTCATCCTGCTGATCGTGAAACAGAATCTTTCCGCCGGGGGCAAAGCAGGCGACGATGTCGATGTGCCCGCGGGTTCCAAACTCGTCGTAGTCGCGGGTGAGGCCTCGGCGAATCCAAATGGCTCGGTTGGTGCCGAGCTTTGCGTGTATCTCGGCTTCGACCTCGTCTCGCGACCAGTGGGCGTTGCGACCCTCGCCAAGCTGCACGGTCTCGGTGAGCATCACATTGCCCTCACCATCAACATGGATGCCGCCACCCTCGTTGATCATTTCGCTGTCGACTCTGGTGACGCCGGCAAACCCGCTAATCTGGCTGGCAACGTGCTGATCTTTGCCCCAGATAGCCCACTTCGTGTTGCCCCAGCCGTTGAAGACCCAATTCACCCCGGCCAGCTCGCCAGCGGAATTCTTCACGAAGCTCGGCCCGGTGTCGCGCAACCAGCCGTCGTCGAGCGAGGCCACGATTAGTTCGACGCGTTCGTCGAGATACTGCTTTGCTGTCGTGACGTCTTCGGCTTCAACCAGCATCTTCACCGGCTCGAATCGCACAATCGTGTTGGCCACCTCGGCCCAAGCGTCGAAGGCACGCAGATTCTCGGCCGGGTCTTCTGTGTAGCCCTTTGCGGGCCAACCCATCCAGGTGCAATCGTGCGGTTGCCATTCGGCTGGCATCTGAAAAGTCATCAGTTGGCGACCCCGGCGATTCCGCCATCTTCTCCGTCGCCATTTTCGGCTCGCGCATTCACGATCGGTTCAACCAGCATGTCGTAGGTGTCTGGCCTGCGAGTTGCTAAAAACGGAAACAGGTCGAGCCAGTCGCGACGCTGATCAAGATCTAAATCGGCAACCAATACTTCGTCGCCCTCGCGGCCCGCCTGAGCGAGAATTCGACCGAACGGGTCACAGATGAAACTGCTGCCGTAGAAATCGATTGAGCCTTCGTTGCCGTAACGGTTCGGAACCACCATGAACGTGCCGTTGCCGATTGCGTTTCCGACAATCACCTGACGCCAAAGTGGTTCGGTGTCAAACTCTGGATGGTCTGGTTCGCTGCCAATTGCGGTTGGGTAGGCAAGCACCTCGGCACCGCGCAAAGAATAGTTGCGCACGACTTCTGCGAACCATTCATCCCAGCAGGTGGGCAAACCGATTTGCGCTTGGGTTCCGTCGAAATCGAATTCGTAAACCGGATACGGCTCACCGTCGGCTGGGCCTTCGGCAAAGTATTTGTTTTCGTAGTAGCCGGCGGTCACCGGAATGTGAAGTTTTGGTGTGCGGGCAACGATTCGGCCGGCCGGGTCAACCACGATTGCCACGTTGAGCCCGCGACCGTCAGCGAAGGGCTGTCGTTCGTAGAGAGATATGTGCACACGGATGTTGTGCTCGGCGGCCATCCGTGCGGCGAAACTGAAGGTCGGGCCATCTTCTAGGCTTTCGGCCAGCGAGTTGGGCGTGAAGTCGGGTTTGGTGTCGGCCATGTAGCGGCTGAGAGTTAGCTCGGGCAAGAACACGATTTTCGCTCCGGCCGAAGCGGCGGCGGCGATGCCTTCGGCCAAAACCTGAAGGTGCTCGTGCGGGTCAGCGTGCCATTTGGTTTGAACCAGCCCAACCCGCAGTGGCTCGCGGGTAGCTGGCTTTACTCGGCTGAGGCTTGGCGGTGCAGGGACGACGGTGACTTTCATGGTCAGTCTTTCGCGATTCGGTCGAGAATCTCGCTTAATGTCTCGATCGTGGTTGTGGGGTTAACGATGGCAAATCTGAGGTTAGGTTCGCCACGGTGCGAGCTAGGCACCACGAAGGCAATCTGATCTTCGAGCAGTTGCGCGCTCCAGCGGTCGTAGTCCTCTTGCTTCCAGTTCTTCTTCTTGAATACGACCACGCTGAGCATTGGCTCGCGAACCAGCTCGAGATCATCGCGCTGGCGAATCAACTCGGCTGCATCGCGAGCGAGTTGGCAGTTGGTTTCGACGGCTTCGCGGTATGCGGCAACACCGTGAGTCGCCAGCGAGAACCAGAGCGGCAAACCGCGCGGACGACGAGTGAGGTTGATTGCGTAGTCACTCGGATTCCACTCGCCAGATTCGGTCAGTGTTTCTAGATATTCACCATGTTGCGTGTGCGCCGCTCGAGCGATCTCCGGGTTTCGATAAACCAACGCACACGCATCAAACGGTGCGAAGAGCCACTTGTGCGGGTCGACAATAAAACTGTCTGCCAATTCAACACCGGCAAAAAGTTTGCGTGTGCTCTTTGCCAAAACTCCGGCCAGCCCGTATGCACCATCGACGTGAAACCAAATGTTGTTTTCTTTTGCGACTCGTCCGACTTCATCGAGCTGGTCGACGATTCCAAAGTTTGTTGTTCCAGCGGTTGCGACAATTGCAAAAATGTCGACGCCCACTGCTTCGCGCAAGGCCTGCTCAACCGCTTTGCCGCTAAGTTGCCCGTTCTCGTCTGCCTTGGCCAAAATGATGTCGACATCCATGACGCGAGCTGCGGTCTTTAGACTCGAGTGCGCCTCGCTGCTGCAGATAAAAGCCCAGCGATTCGACTTTCGCAAACCCTTTGATTCGGCATCGAACCTCGCGGCCACCAGCGCTGAGAGATTGCCGATGGTTCCGCCCTGCACAAACACTCCGCCCGAGGTTTCTGGCAATCCGGTTTCGCGTGCAAGCCATTCGATCACCTGGTTCTCGGCATAAACCGCGCCTGCGCCTTCGAGCCACGAGCCTCCGTAGATGGCTGATGCAGAAACGATGAGGTCGAAGAGCTTCGAGGCTTCGGTTGGTGCCGACGGTATGAACGACAAATACCCCGGATGGTCGGTGCTGATGGTTGATGGAGCCAAGACCTCGCCGAAGAGCTCGAGTGCTGCGCCACCACCGAGCCCGGCTTCGGTAATTGTCTGGCCAGCTAATTTGGTCAGCTCTGACTCAGATTTTGGCGAATCTAGCGGGGCGGGAGAGTAGCTGAGGCGGGTTCTCGCATACTCAAAAACCGCTTCACGCAGGTCACCGGTGACCTCGTGCATCTTTGCGCTCTCTGGCGTGGGCAAGGCGGTTTCCTTCGCTAATTTGCTTGTTTTTAGAGCCTAGCCGAAGCACTAACGGTCTTTTTTCATGGCCTTTCGGGCGAAAGAAATGCCGAACCCGAACGCGCTAACCGCGAGCAGACCCCAGAACAAATAGCCCTGCTGTTCCGCGATGGCCGCGCAAGATGTCCAGCCTTCTGCCTGCGCCGAGGCAACACAGTTGTCGGCGTTGAAGAAACCAATCATCGATGCGAGCGCACCGACGAGAGCCACTGTCGCAATCATGGCCCAGCTGTTGTTCTTGATCACTCTTTGACTTCTTTCTCTTCTGTGTTTGCCGCTTCGGCTGCAATTTGAGCGCGCACGTCATCCATGTCTAGATTACGCACCGCACTGATTAACTCATCCAGGGCTGGGCCAGGCATTGCCCCCGCGCGGCTGTAGAGATTTATGCCATCGCGAAAAATCATGAGCGTCGGAATCGAGGTGATCTGCAGAGCATTCGCCAAGTCTTGATTTGCTTCGGTGTCTACCTTGGCGAAGACGGCATCAGAGTTTGCTTCGCTCGCAGCCTCGAAAATTGGGCCGAACTGTCGGCAGGGGCCGCACCACTCAGCCCAGAAGTCAACGAGCAAAATGCCCGGCTGTTTGATGCCGTCGGTGAATGCTGCGAAATCAAACTCTACGGTTGCCACTCTTTACTCCTTGCGGTCTGCGCCACGACTATTCCTACAATCACCAGAATGCCTCCGATTGTTTGAGGCAAGTCAACCATCTGGCTAAGCCACAGATAGCCGAACACAAAAGCGAAAACAGTTTCCGAGGTGCTCGCTATTCCCACTTTGCTCGCGGTCAGGTGTCGCATTGCTAAAAAGGTCAGCAACATCGGAACAAACGAGCCGAAAATCATCACGAACAGCAGCAGGCCCCAGGTTGGCAAATTGATCGCGCTCAAGTTCTGAGTGAGATTCAGGGTGCGCGAGAGATCGATTGGCTTGACTTGTTGAAAGCTCATCGTGATTGCCCAGAATGTGCTGGCAATTGTGAAGGCATAGAACATGGTCGAGAGGGCATCTCTCGTTCTCTGAATTCGCTCACCCATGATGAAGTAAGTGCTCAAGAAAATCGCAGCCATGAAACCGTAGGTCACACCCTCGGGGTTCAAGCCCGTAGACCAGGGTCTTGCCACAATTGCCAAGCCGCCGAGCACGAGTGCAACCGCGATCCAGATGCGACCGCGAACTTTTTCTTTGAAGAGCAAGTAGGTGGCGATTGGAACAATCACGATAGCCGTGTACTCAATAAGTAGTGCAACGCCAACCTGCAGATTAGCCACCGCGTTGCTGTAAGCCCACTGCATCAAGCCGACGCCCACAACGCCGAAGGCCAAGAAAATCGGCACTTCACGCCAGGTGAACTTGAACGCCTTTGGTTGAGTGGCTACTAGAACCAGACCGGCAAGTAGCGCCACAGCGCCGGAGCGCATGAAAGTTAGCTGCTCGGCGGTAATGCCACTATCGATCAGAACTTTGGTGCTGCTGGCGTTCAAGCCAAACAACAGTGAACTCGAAATGGCCAAAATAGCTCCCAGAGTGGGGTGCTTTTGATTTTGGCTCATTGCAAAAGCCTAGGCTAGTGAAATGACTAGTTTCGTTTTAGGTGGCGGGTGCTTCTGGTGCCTCGACAGCACATACATGCAATTCAAGGGCGTTCAAGACGTCGAAGTTGGCTACATGGGCGGCGCAAAGGCGAACCCCACCTATGAGCAAGTCTGCGATGGCAACACCGGTCACGTCGAAGTTGCGAAAGTGATTTTTGACGAGGATGTAGTTTCGGCCGAAATCATTCTCGACATGTTTTTTACCGTGCACGACCCAACCCAACTCAATCGCCAGGGCAATGACGTAGGCACACAATATCGTTCGGCAATGTTTTACGAGAACGACGAACAGCGCGTTCTGTTCGAGGCGGCGCGCGATCGCGCGGTCGAATTGTGGGGGCCGGCGATTGTTACCGAAATCGTTCCCGTTGAAACTTTCTGGATGGGTGAGGAATATCACCAAGACTTTTTTGCCAAGAATCCAAATCAGGGTTACTGCAACGCGGTTGTAGCACCAAAGATGGCAAAGGTGCGCGCTAAGTTCACCGAATTTCTTCGCTGAAATTAGTTATCCACAGATTCTGATTTAAACTCCCACGGCCGGATGCGCTGAGCCATTCTCTATTCATCGATCAACTGATCGTTCAAGAGAGAGGTTTAACGTTGTCAGAGATTGTCACAGTTTCAGGTTTAGTCGCTACGACTCCGCGCCACTTGGTCACTCAAGATGGGTTACCAATTACTTCTTTTCGCCTGGCGGCCTCGCACCGCAGATTCGACCGCACCGCAAACAAGTGGGTCGATGGCGAAACCAATTGGTTCACAATCACCGCTTTTCGCCAGTTGGCAATTAATTCGGCAGGCTCCGTTTCTAAGGGTGAGCGGGTTTTAGTAACTGGCAAACTTCGCGTTCGCGACTGGGATAACGGCGAACGAGCCGGCACCTCGGTTGAAGTTGAGGCAGAAGCGCTGGGCCACGACCTCACCTGGGGAACCGCCACATTCACAAGAACCGTTCTGGTGCGTGAGCCAGATCCTGAAGATGAACAGCAGCAAGACAGCGAAGAAGAGCTGGTAGCCGCCAAGTAACCACAGACTGCTGGGTCGGCCGGCTACCCCCTCTGCAGGCCGGCCCAGCGCCACACCTCGTTTCGATTGGCCTTTTCGAAAGAGGAGCGGTGCTCTCTCGCAAATCATGCAATTACAGTGCTCAGGTTGAAGCCAAAATTGGTCGGATAAACTCAAACCGACAGCATGCAGCGCGAGAGAGCGCCACTTATCGAAAGAGACAACTACTTTGGCTGAATTCATCTATCAGATGATCAAGGCGCGCAAAGCGCATGGCGAGAAGGTCATCCTTGATGACGTAACCCTCGCCTTCTATCCCGGAGCCAAAATTGGCGTTGTCGGCCCCAACGGTGCCGGTAAATCAACCGTGCTGAAGATCATGGCAGGCATCGACACCCCGAGCAACGGTGAAGCCAGACTCGCAACCGATGCAACCGTCGGAATTCTTTTGCAAGAGCCGCCGCTCGATGAGAACCTGACCGTTCTCGGAAACGTAGAGCTCGCCGTTAAGGAAACCAAGGCAAAGCTCGATCGCTTCAATGAGATTTCGGCGCTGATGGCCGAGCCCGATGCCGACTTTGACACTCTGCTTGCAGAGATGGGTGTTCTGCAGGAGCAGATCGATCACCTCGACGCCTGGGATCTCGACAGCCAACTCGAGCAAGCCATGGATGCACTGCGCTGCCCACCGGGCGACACCCCGGTGACCCACCTCTCGGGAGGTGAGCGCAGACGCGTTGCGCTGTGCAAGCTGCTGCTCGAAAAGCCAGACCTACTTTTGCTCGACGAACCTACCAACCACCTCGACGCCGAGTCGGTTTTGTGGCTCGAGCAGCACCTCGCGAAGTATCCGGGTGCTGTGCTTGCCGTAACTCACGACCGTTACTTTCTCGACAACGTCGCCGAGTGGATTCTCGAACTCGACCGAGGCCGCGCCTACCCCTACGAAGGCAACTACTCGACCTATCTCGAAAAGAAGCGTGAACGTCTCGAGGTGCAGGGTAAGAAAGATGCGAAGCTCGCCAAGCGACTAACCGACGAACTCGAATGGGTTCGCTCAAACTCGAAGGCGCGTCAGGTTAAGTCGAAGGCGCGTTTGGCCAAGTATGAAGAGATGGCTGCGGCTGCAGATAAAGATAGAAAACTCGATTTCGAAGAAATCCAGATTCCGGTTGGTCCGCGACTCGGCAACATCGTGCTCGAGGCGAAGAACATCAAAAAGGGTTTCGGCGATCGCGTGTTGGTCGACGGGCTCAGTTTCTCTCTGCCGCGCAACGGCATTGTTGGTGTAATCGGCCCGAACGGCGTTGGCAAGTCGACTCTCTTCAAGAGCATTGTTGGCTTAGAAGAACTTGACAGCGGCGAGCTGAAAATTGGTGAGACCGTCAAGATCTCATACGTAGACCAGTCGCGTGCCGGAATCGACCCGACCAAGACTCTATTTGAAGTTGTCTCTGACGGGCTCGACTTCATGATGGTCGGCAACACCGAGATTCCTTCGCGCGCGTACGTTGCCGCGTTCGGATTTAAGGGAGCAGATCAGCAGAAGCCTGCGGGCGTGCTATCGGGTGGTGAACGAAACCGCTTGAACCTGGCTCTGACGCTGAAGCAGGGCGGAAACCTCCTGCTTCTCGATGAGCCAACTAACGACCTCGATGTTGAGACTCTGTCGAGTCTCGAGAATGCGCTTCTAGAGTTTCCGGGTTGCGCCGTGGTCATCACGCACGATCGTTGGTTTCTTGACCGAGTTGCCACGCACATCTTGGCCTACGAGGGCACCGACGATAACCCGTCTAACTGGTATTGGTTCGAGGGAAACTTCGATTCATACGAAGAGAACAAGATTGAGCGCTTGGGTGCCGACGCCGCAAAACCGCATCGCTCGACCTATCGCCGCTTGACCCGCGACTAGTCGGCGAACTCGGGAACGCGAACCATTCCCTCTTGGGCGACGGTTGCTAGCAGCTGTCCCTGTCGGTTGAACAGGCGACCCAGCGAAAGTCCGCGACCACCCTGTGCGCTCGGCGACTCCTGCACGTAAAGCATCCACTCGTCGGCTCGACCGTCGCGGTGAAACCACATGGCGTGATCGAGACTGGCCGACTTCAAGCCGCGGTGAGCCCAGGCAATTCCGTGGCGGCGATAGATGCTCTCGAGAATCGTGTAGTCGCTGGCATAGGCAATCGCTGCCCGGTGAATGTTTTGGTCGTCTGGCAATTCGCCAAGCGACTTGATCCACACCGCCTGATGCGCAACATGCTCACCCTCAACCTTGAAGAAAATCGGCGCGGTCACGTGTCGCAAATCGAACGGCCTGGCCTTGGCCCAATACTGAACCACCGGATGCTCGCTCTCGCCCAGAAGTTCAGCTGCCGTCGGCAGGCTCTCGGGGTCTGGAATATTTTGCGGAAAGTCATCTTGGTGATCGAGCCCAGGATCTTTGTCTTGGAATGATGCAATCATCGAGAAAATCGGCAAGTCGTTTTGAAAGGCCTGCACTCTTCGAGTGCTGAAACTTCTACCGTCACGCAGTCGGTCAACTGAAAAGACGATTGGCAATTCGATGTCACCCGGGCGCAAGAAGTATCCGTGTAGCGAGTGAATGTTTCTGATGCCCTCGGTATCGATTGTCTTCGTTGCCGCCACGAGACTCTGCGCTAAAACCTGACCGCCGTAAATGCGACCGTGCGGCATCCACTGAGATGGGCCTTCGAATCGGTCTTCGCCGCTTGCCGCAGATTCGAGTTTCGCGAGATTCAGAGTTCTCAGCAAATCATCCAGTGGGTTTTCTGGAATTGGTACTGACATGTTTCTCCGAACTGTTACTGATTGGGCTGCCCAAAAGGTAGTTTAGAGAACGATGAATAAAGACTTTGAACTGACAGATGAACAATCGCTGAGAGATTTGCAATCGTATCTTTCGCGCGCCAAGAGATTAGACCCCGATGGCCTAGTGAGACTGCGCGCCTACGGAAACGTCTTGGCGGCCTACGTTGCTCCGCTTTTCTCTGGCTCGGTTCTCGACGGTGGCTTAACCGTGATTGGTTTGCGCACCACCGAGCTCGCCGCAGAGGCAGAGGTTGACCGGTTAGTTTCTATCTCGTCAGTTCTAGATCGACTAGCCCGAGTGCTGGAGAGTTCAACCACCGATTACCGCGTAGAGGTTCCAGAAGCTGGGCAGCGAGCGGCTTGGGCCGGAATTTCGCCACCGAGGTCAGGTTGGGTAGCCGGCGGCGTTATCGACGAAGCCGAGCTGACCGCTCTTGCCCGGGCGGGCATCCAAGAGGTTGCAGACACCTTGCCGGCGTCGGTGGGTGGCCCGATTGCGGCTCGAATTCGCCAGGAAATCTGGGGCAGAGGCATCGAGCAAGACACCAGAATTCCAACCGGTGCCGCGTTCGTCGCAGCTGGGCTCGGCTTCATGACCGAGAAAGAGCAAGTCTCGATTTACTTCGCAGATAACTGGGTGAGACTAAGCACCGAATTCGGGCACGTCATTGCACGTGAAGCTGCCAGGGTGGCCTAGCGCCTTTAGTCTTCGAAGGTGTTCAACATCGCGGTTGCCGCACGATCCAGGTAACCCCAAAGCTCGGCCTCGAGCAGGGGAGCCAACTGGATAGATTCAACGGCGGCGCGCATGTGCAACAGCCAACGCTCTCGGGCCAGCGGGTTTATCTTGAACGGCATGTGGCGCATTTTTAACCGCGGATGACCGCGCTGCTCTTGATAGGTGCTCGGCCCACCCCAGTATTGCTCGAGAAACATGCGCAGTCTTTCGGCTGCCGGCCCGAGATCCTCTTCTGGATACATCGGTCGAAGAATTTCGTCAGTTGCGACGCCCTCGTAAAACTTGGCCACCAGTTTGGTAAAGGTTTCGGTGCCGCCAACGCGTTCGAAAAAGTTTCCGGCGATGTCGAGTTCGCCGCCTAGCCCCTTGATGCGAACTGTCTCGACTCGCTCGGCGTCAGAGAAGTCTTCGTTTTCTGACAACTACTTTTTTGCCTTGCCGGCGATGTCTACAAAGATTGAATTCTTGTCTGAGGCAAGCGTGATTTTCGCAGCATCGAGTTTGTTCTTGACTCGCAGTCGAAGCTCGCGAGCAACATCGTCGGCGTCTTGCGGGCCAACCTGTTGCACAAGCCTCATGACAACTTGGTCGGCGGTAACAGATTCGATTCCCCAGATCTCGGGCTTACCAAGCATGCGCTTCGCAAAAGTTGAGTCTTTGACCAGCTCGGTCGCGGCTTCGAGAATTGCCTGCTTGGCCTTCTCGATGTTCACCGAGTAGCTCAGTGGAATATCCAGAATCACACGAGACCATCCCTGCGATTGATTACCAACACGGATGATCTCGCCATTGCGCACATACCAGAGCACGCCGTTGACGTCTCTCACCTGAGTAACGCGAAGACCAACGCTTTCAATAACGCCTCTTGCTTCGCCAAGGTCAACGCTGTCACCGACGCCAAACTGATCTTCGAAGATTATGAAGAGACCGTTGATCAGGTCTTTCACAAGGCTTTGCGCACCGAAGCCGATTGCGGCTCCCAAAATGCCCGCGCTGGCAACCAAAGCACCAACTGCAACACCGAGTTCGCTCAGCACGGCGCCGGCCGCAAATAGCAAGAGCGACCAGGTGATGAGGTTCGACATTACCGAGGCAAGCGTCTTGGCCCGCTGAACCACTCTGGCCTTGGCAAGCGGCGACTGGTTTAGAGCATTGCTAGCAGAGTTGGCTAACTTACCGCCAGTGCCGTTCTCGATTCCCTTCAGCACTCGACTGACCGAAATCAACAGCGCCCAGCGAACCAGAACAGTGCCAACCAGAATCGCAACAATGCGAATCAGCGTTTGCCATTGCTCCCAGAATTCAGGCCACCAGTTAGCCAGGTCTTGCATGTTTAACTCAGCTCGTCGCGCTTTTGCGCCGCCAGAGCGCGATCTACTGCGGCAAGGTTCTCAATCATGATTCGGCGCAGGGCCGGAATCTCCTTGATCTCTGGCCTTGCGATCCACTCACGGGTTTTGCTGGCCAGAGCCTCGTTCGCAAGATAAACCGGATAGAGGTTAATCATCAAGTACTCGGCAATCTTGAAGGTGTGTAGCTTCCAGACATGCAGCGCGCTCTCGAAGTAGCGATCGACGTATGGCTCGAGAAGCGCAAGGTCGTGCACGCGACCGAAGCCGAGACTTGCAGCGTTCACCAGTGCGTTTGAAAGATCTTTGCTTTCGACAAGTGTCTTCCAAGCTTCTGCCTTTGCCGCTGCGGTCGGAATTGCTGCGCGCGCGCCGGCTGCCGCCTTCTGGCCGTTTGCGGTGTTGTCGCGTTCGAGCTCGGCATCGATCTCGGCTGCACCGGCACGTCCGGCCACTACCAATCCCGAAAGAAGATCCCAGCGCAAATCTGCATCGACTTCGAGGCCACCGAGTTTTTCGGTGCCCGCAAGCAATGCCTCTAGCGCATCGAGTTGTGATTCGCTTCGAGCAAACTGCGGCAAGAACTTGATTAGTTGCAACTGGATGTCGCTGCCTGGTTCGGCAGCCCTTGCAATTGCGAGCAAGCCATCAGCAATCTCAACCAAAACTTCTTGTCGGTGCGCTTCGGTGACATACATGTTTCCGGTGGTTACCAACTGGCGAAGCAGAGTGAGAATTGTCGTCGACTCAGTCTCGGTCGCGATGTTGTTCAAGACCAAACGCACAAACTCGCGCGGGCTGGTTTCGGCATCGCGAGTTGCATCCCAGGCTGCGCCCCAGACGATGGTGCGAGCCAGCGAGTCTTCGAACTTGCTGAGGTGATCAACTGCGGTCTTTAGTGAGCGCTCGTCGAGTCGAATCTTGGCGTAGGCCAAATCTTCGTCGTTCAGCAAAATGAGGTCTGGTTGGGTAAACCCAACAAGAGCTTCAACTTCGGTGCGATCGTCGTCGACATCGAGTTCGAGACGGTGAACTCGCTTCAGTGAGCCGCCTTCGAGGTTGTAGAAACCGATCACCATGCGGTGCGGGCGAATGGTCGGGTGCTCGGCGATTGCGGTCTGAAGAACTGCAAAGCTCTTCAGTTTGCCGTCTGAGTCAACCTCGAACTCAGGTCGCAGGGTATTCACGCCGGCAGTCTCGAGCCAGTTCTTTGACCAGCTCTGCAGGTCGCGGCCCGACTGCGCCTCTAGTTCGCGAAGCAGATCGACCAGTTCGGTGTTCTGGTAGGCGTGCTTCTTGAAGTAAGCGCTGACTCCGGCCATGAACTTGTCTTGGCCGACCCAGGCAACCAGCTGCTTCAAGACCGATGCGCCCTTGGCGTAGGTGATGCCGTCGAAGTTCACCTGCACGTCTTCGAGGTCGTTGATCTCGGCAACGATTGGGTGAGTTGAAGGCAGCTGGTCTTGACGGTATGCCCATGACTTCTCTAACGATGCGAAAGTAGTCCAGGCGCCGTGCCACTCGGTGGCCTCGGCGGTCGCAAGGGTAGAGGCATACTCGGCAAACGATTCGTTTAGCCACAGGTCGTTCCACCACTTCATGGTGACCAGGTCGCCGAACCACATGTGGGCTAGTTCGTGCAGAATCGTAACGACGCGACGCTCTTTGGTTGCATCAGAAACCTTAGACCTGAAAACATAGGTCTCGGTGAAGGTAACCGCTCCAGCGTTTTCCATTGCTCCAGCGTTGAACTCTGGAACGAAAAGCTGGTCGTATTTCTCGAACGGATACGGCACATCGAACTGCTTCTCGAAGAACGTGAAGCCTTCGCGAGTCTTGTCGAAGATGTAGTCGGCATCCATGAACGGAGCCAAGGATGCGCGGCAGTAAACCCCAAGCGGAATTGTTCGACCATCAGAAGAGGTGAGCTGCGAGCGAGTCTCAACATATGGCCCGGCAACCAACGCCGTGATATAGCTCGAGATCTTTGGGGTCGGCGCAAAGTGCCACTTAGCCTTTGAGCCACCAAGTGAAACCGGCTCTGGAGTTGGCTGGTTTGACACGACTTTCCAGTTTTCTGGAGCGGTAACAATGAAAGTGAAGAGAGCCTTTAGATCTGGCTGCTCGAAAACCGCAAACATGCGTCGCGAATCTGGCACCTCGAACTGGGTATAGAGATAAACCTCGTTGTCTACCGGGTCGACAAATCTGTGCAAACCCTCTCCGGTATTCATGTACAAGGCATCGGCATCGACAATCAGCTCGTTTTTGCTCTGCAGATTGGTGAGTTCAATTCGAATGCCGTCAGAGTGCTTGGAGACATCGAGCGACTCGCCGTTCAGGGTGATGCTTCGAACCTTGGCGGTAATGGCGTCAATAAAGGTGCTCGCGCCGACCTCGTGGGCGTCAAACAGCACGGTCGTCTTTGAACCGAAGGTTTCGTCGCCTTGGGTTAGATCGAGCTCGACCTCATAGCTGTGCACTTTCAGCAGTTTGGCGCGGTCGGCGGCTTCGAGGCGAGTTAGGTTTTCTCCTGGCAATTTGACTCCTGTGTTGTTTGGCGAATTCGTCAATTAGCCTAGTCTTTATGAACTTGAAGCCAAGCCCGCTTACCGAGGCCTCAGCCGTGCTAGCAATTGCCATTCTGGGTATCTTATTGACCTTCTCTCTTGCCAGCATGAACGTCGAAGTTGGCTTTGCGATGCTGTCAAATTCGGCAATTACCTTTCTCTTGCCAGCCTTCAGTTTTTGGGCGGTGATTGGCCTATTCATTCGTTCAAAGTCGAAGGCGTTTCGCATGCTCGTAAACATCGCGATAACCGCTTTGGTCACGAGTGTTCTGAGCAGCCTCTTCATCAGTTCGATAGGTGACTCAACTACAGGCACTGTTGCCGACCGAGCGACAGCGCAATCCGTGATTTCTGGTATGTCACTTGTGACCTTCGCCAGCTGTTTAGCTGGGGCGCTCGTGACTTACCTTTGGCTACTTAGAGCAAGCAAGAGTTAGGCGTTCAAAGTTGAGAATTCACATTGCCACGGATCATGCGGGTCTCGAAATCAGCCACTTTCTGATTGAGCAACTTCGCGCGCAAGGTCACGAAGTTTTCGATCACGGCCCAGAGGTATACGACGCGCTAGATGACTACCCGGCCTTCTGCATCAACGCTGCGCTTGCAGTAGTTCGAGACGAACAGGCATCGATTGCTGCGCTCGGAGTGGTGTTGGGTGGCTCTGGTAACGGCGAACAAATCGCTGCCAACAAGGTGCAGGGAATTCGAGCCGCGCTGGCTTGGAACGAATCGACCGCGAAACTTGCGCGCGAGCACAACAACGCAAACGTGGTCGCAATCGGTGCTAGGCAACATTCTCGCGAAGAGGTTTTGCGATTGGTTGAACTGTTTATCGCCGAGCCATTTAGTTTCGACGAGCGTCACGTGCGCAGGATTGGTCAAATCGCAAACTACGAGCAATCGGGTGAAGTCTCCTAAGTGCCCGAAGGTCACTCTGTTCATAGAAGCGCAAACGACTTCAACACTCTGTTTGCAGGCGAAACCGTCTACATCGATTCTCCGCAGGGCCGCTTCTCGAGCGAAGCCATGAAAATCTCAAAGCGCAGGCTCGAGCGCGCTCGCGCCATCGGCAAGCAACTCTTTTTGGAGTTCGACAACGACCTGACCCTTCGTGTGCACCTGGGCATCTATGGAAAGTGGAGAAGGCACGCCCCGGGCGACCTTCCGGCCGTGGTCGGCGAGGTTCGGGCTCGCTTCAGCTCGTCGAAGGCGATCTTCGAATTGCGTGGGCCGACGGTTTGCGAGGTGCTCGATGACTCCGAGGTCAAAGCTATCGAGAAGCGGCTAGGCCCAGATCCGCTGAATGCCGACCCCCGCGGCAAACAGAAGCTCAGGTTCGTCGAGAAAGTCTTGGCCTCGAGAGTTTCGATAGGGCAGTTGTTGATGAACCAGGAGGTCATATCTGGCATCGGCAACGTCTATCGGGCCGAACTGCTGTTTCGCGCGGGCGTCGAACCGCACACCCCCGGCAGTCAACTGCTTCGTGAGGTTGTCGAAGATATCTGGGATGACTCGGTCAAACTCATGAAAGTGGGCGTAAAAACTTCTTACATGATCACTCGAGACGATTTGTTCACCAAACGACCGTCAAAAGCCGAGCGAAACTGGGTTTACAAGCGAGAGGGCGAGCCCTGCCGAGTCTGTGGCACAAACATCAGCATCGAGTTGATGGCTGCGCGCAAGCTCTACTGGTGTTCTGGTTGTCAGAGTTAAACGAAAAAGCGGCCCAAAAGGCCGCTTTTTTCATGGAGCGGATGACGGGAATCGAACCCGCGTCATTAGTTTGGAAGACTAAGGCTTTACCATTAAGCTACATCCGCGAAGTCAGCCGAGAAAAATCGGCAACCTGACCATTGTATGGGATAAGATAACAAAGTTGTCTGCTCGAAGTCGAGCGAACCTCCGGGATGTGGCTCAACTTGGTAGAGCACCTGTTTTGGGTACAGGGGGTTGCAGGTTCAAATCCTGTCATCCCGACCACTGTTTTATAAGTGATCAGTAAAAACCCCAGCTTGCGATGCGTCGCGGGCCTTTTTCAGGAGAAGGTTCATGAAAACCACCGTTGAACGCATCAAGCCGACCCGCGTCAAGCTCGTCATCGAGGCCAACCCAGCCGATTTGAAGCCGAGCATCGATCACGCCTACGAGCACATCGCCGAAGAAGTGACCATCCCTGGTTTCCGCAAGGGCAAGGTGCCGCCAGCCATCCTTGAAAAGCGCGTTGGCAAGCCTGCAATCATGGCGCACGCAATCAACGACGGACTCGACCGCATCTACCGCGAGGCAGTCGAGCAAAACAATCTTCGCGTTCTTGGTCAGCCAAAGGCAGACATCAAGAAGACTCCAGATGAGAACACCTGGGATGGCGACCTCGTGGTTGAGATCGAGGTAGAGGTTCGTCCAGAGATCAAGCTCATCGACTACAAGAACCTCAAGGTAAAAGTTGCCGACATCAAGGTCGACGCCAAAGAGGTAGACGCAGAACTCGAGAAGTTGCGCAGCCGCTTCGGCACGCTAAAGACCGTCGACCGTCCCGCTAAGAAGGGCGACTTCACGACCATTGACCTATCGGCGTCAATCGGCGGCAAGGTTATCGACGAAGCTCAGGGCATTTCGTATGAGATCGGTTCTGGAAACCTGCTCGACGGAATCGATGAGGCGCTTGACACTTTGACCGCTGGCGAGAGCACGACATTTAAGTCGCAGCTTGTCGGCGGCGAGAAGGCCGGCGAGGAGTCTGAAATTTCAGTAACTCTGACCGCGGTCAAAGAGCGCGAGTTGCCAAAGGCCGACGACGCGTTTGCACAGATGGCCTCGGAGTTCGACACAATCGCCGAGCTAAAGAGCGGTATCGAGCAGCAGCTCAAGGATTCAAAGGTTTACGGCCAAGGTCTCGAGGCTCGCGACAAGTTGACCGACCTGTTGGTCGAGAAGATCGCAGTTGCTGTTTCAGACGAACTCGTCGAGGCTGACGTCAATCGTCACCTCGAGGGCGAGGGTCGCCTCGAAGACAAAGAGCACCGCGCCGAAGTTACCGGCCAGAGCGAGAAGTCATTCAAGGTTCAGATGATTCTCGATGAAATCGCACTTGCCGAAAACGTGAAGGTCAACGAGCAGGAACTCACCCAGTACCTAATCCAGGCGTCTCAGTCTTACGGAATGAACCCGAACGAGTTCATCAAGATCATCGACCAGAACGGCCAGATTCCTTCGTTTGTGGCCGAAGTTGCCCGCCGCAAAGCACTGGCAATCGTCTTGGAGACCACAGAGGTAAGCGACAGCAAGGGCAAGGTTGACATCTCTACCTTCACCAACTCTGACGCTCCGATGGCAGACGACCACGCCGGTCACGACCACAACTAGTAGCTTTTTCGGCGGATAAGCCGATGGCGAACACTGCCAAGCATTTCGATGCTTGGCAGTTAGCCTTAGTGGGCACCTCGGTGAACACCTGCCGAGCCGCATTGAAATGAGGAAAAATGGCTGACCACCTAACCCCGGGAATGTTTGAACGTCACAGCACGTTCGAACGACTTCAGCGCGAGCGCATCATTTGGCTCGGCAGTGAAGTTCGCGACGACATGGCCAACGAGATTTGCGCGAAGATTCTGTTGCTCGCAGCCGAAGACTCGACCAAAGACATCTTCTTGTACATCAACTCGCCAGGTGGATCAATCACCGCGGGCATGGCAATCTACGACACCATGCAATACGTGCCGAACGACATCGTCACAGTTGGCATCGGTATGTGCGCCTCGATGGGTCAGTTCTTGCTCTCATCTGGAACCAAGGGCAAGCGTTACGCAACGCCAAACACTCGCGTGCTTCTTCACCAGCCCCACGGAGGCTTCGGCGGAACCACTTCAGACGTTCAGACTCAGGCCGAACTAATCATGTCAATGAAGCGTCAGCTAGCTTCGCTAACCGCCGCTCAGACCGGCAAGACCGTTGAGCAGATTGAGCGCGATGGCGACCGTGACCGCTGGTTCACTGCAGCAGAAGCCCTCGAGTATGGCTTCATTGATCACATCCGTGAGTTTGCTGGTTCGGCAACCGGCATCGGAACCAACTAGGAGAGACCATGGAAAACAAATTCATCTCACCAGAGTCTCGCTACATTCTTCCGAGCTTTACCGAGCGAACCTCTTACGGCTACCGCGAGCAGAACCCTTACAACAAGCTTTTCGAAGACCGCATCATTTTCTTGGGTGTTCAGGTTGACGACGCTTCGGCAGATGACATCATGGCACAGTTGTTGGTTCTCGAATCACAAGACCCAGATCGCGACATCACCATGTACATCAACTCACCTGGTGGTTCGTTCTCGGCAATGACTGCTATCTACGACACCATGCAGTACATTCGCCCGCAGGTTCAGACCGTTTGCTTGGGTCAGGCCGCATCGGCCGCCGCTGTCTTGTTAGCCGCCGGAGCACCGGGCAAGCGCTTGGCTCTGCCAAATGCGAGCATCATGATTCACCAGCCGTCATCTGGCGGTGGCCCAGGACAGGCTTCTGACATCGAGATCATGGCGAAAGAGATGCTTCGCCTTCGCACCTGGCTCGAAGAGACCCTTTCAAAGCACTCCAAAAAGAGTGTTTCCGAGGTGAATCGAGACATCGATCGCGACAAGATTCTTACCGCACCCGAGGCACTGGAATACGGTCTCATCGACCAGGTTCTAGGCTCTCGTAAGAACGCGTAACTAGAGGCAATCAAGCAGAAAGCGGGGTCTAGTTGCCCCGCTTTTTTGCTGCGCGCGGATAGAGTTTCTTCATGACCAAATTGGGCGAATCGAGCGACCTGCTCAAGTGTTCTTTCTGCGGAAAGAGCCAGAAGCAGGTGCGCAAGCTAATTGCCGGCCCAGGCGTGTTTATCTGCGATGAGTGCATCGCGCTTTGCAACGAAATCGTTGAAGAAGAACTGGGTCAAGCACCCAAGCAGATTGAAGAGATTGATCTTCCAAAGCCTCGCGAAATCAAGGGTTACCTAGACGAATACGTGATCGGTCAAGACCAGGCCAAGAAGGCCCTTTCGGTTGCCGTTTACAACCACTACAAGCGAATCAGGTCTCGCGGAACCCTGACCAGCGCGGGCAAAGAGCACGACCAGATCGAGATTGCCAAGTCAAACATCTTGATGATTGGCCCGACCGGATGCGGAAAGACATACTTGGCGCAGAGCTTGGCCAAGCGCCTTAACGTGCCTTTCGCGGTGGCCGATGCCACGGCGCTTACCGAGGCCGGTTATGTCGGTGAAGACGTCGAAAACATTTTGCTTAAGCTTCTTCAAGCAGCCGACGGAGATGTGAAGCGCGCCGAGAACGGCATCATCTACATCGACGAAATTGACAAGATTTCACGCAAGGCAGAAAACCCGTCAATCACCAGAGACGTATCTGGCGAAGGCGTGCAGCAGGCGCTGCTCAAGATTCTCGAGGGAACCGTCGCGTCGATTCCTCCGCAGGGTGGTCGCAAGCACCCTCAGCAAGAGTTCATCCAGCTCGACACCACCAACGTGCTCTTCATTGTCGCCGGTGCGTTTGCCGGCCTAGAAGAAATCATTTCGTCTCGCGCCGGAAAGAAGGGCATCGGTTTCGGTTCGCCAATCTTTGCCAAGGGCGATGTCGCAGAGATTTTCTCAGAGGTGCAGCCAGAAGATCTTCGCAAGTTCGGTTTGATTCCAGAGTTCATCGGCCGTCTTCCGGTAATCGCAACCGTTACCCAGTTAGACCGAACCGCACTGATTGACATTCTCACCGTTCCAAAGAACGCGCTGACTAAGCAGTATCAGCGCATGTTCGAACTAGACGGCTTTGAACTTGAGTTTGATAAAGATGCGCTAGAAGCCATCGCCGACATGGCTGTTCTTCGTGAGACCGGCGCTCGAGGTCTTCGCGCAATCATGGAAGAGATTCTCGGCCCAATCATGTACGAGATTCCGGGTAGCCCGGTTCAAGGCATCGTTCGCATAACTCGCGAAGTTGTCGAGACTAAGTCGGCACCAGCGATTCTTCCGTTCAAGAGCAGCCGCCAAGAAAAATCTGCCTAGGCTCTCTAGATGCCATCCAGCGGGCTTCGACTCAGAGCACCGATTCTTGCCGGAACCGTTGCCTCAATAACCGGACAAGCAGCCAGCACGGGCGTTGTTTTAGCCGCACTCAGCGCTCTCGGCGCCACCCAGGCGCAAATCGTCTCGGTAGTTTTCGTGATGCTCTTGCTTTACGGAACTCTCTCAATAGTTCTCAGCTGGCGCTACAAGATGCCGATCAGCATCGTTTGGAGCACACCCGGCGCGGCCCTGTTGGTTTCGGCAGGCGGCTTAGGGTTCGGTTTTGAGACGGCGGTCGGCTCATTTATCGTGGCCTCTCTGCTTATTGCCTTGACGGGTCTCTGGCCGTCTCTCGGAAAGCTCGTGACCTCGATTCCAAAACCGATTGCGGGCGCGATGCTGGCCGGCGTGATCTTCAGCTTCTGCATTGCGCCATTCAGCGCTGCTGGCAAATACCCGCTAATTGTCATTCCCGCAATTCTGGTTTGGCTATTGCTCTACAAGTTGGCTCAGGTTTGGGCTACACCGATTGCAATGGTGGTCTTGTTCGCACTCACCGCGATCGAGCTTCAAATCTCGATTCCGGTCGAAGACATTCTGCCCGCAGCGCAATTGATTGCGCCTCAGTTTTCTGTTGTCGCGATTATTTCAATCGGAATTCCGCTTTACCTTGTGACCATGGCGAGCCAGAACATTCCAGGCATTGCAATCATGAAGAGTTACGGCTACGAAGTGCCGTTTCGTCCGGCAATGTTGGCTACCGGTCTCGGCTCACTCGTCGCTAACTTCTTTGGTGGTTTTGTGACTAATCTTGCGGCAATCACCGCTGCGCTAAATGCAAACGAGCAGGCGCACAGAAATCCTGAGAAACGTTGGATCGCTTCGGTTAGCGGCGGAGTCGTTTACCTGCTACTCGCATTAACGGCCGGGGCATCGATCTCGTTTGTGATTCAAGCTCCGAGAGAAATCATTTTGGCCGGTGCCGGTCTGGCTTTGTTTGCAACCATGATTGGCGCATTGTCATCGATTGTCGAAGAACCAGAACTGAGGCTGCCGGCAGTAATCGCTTTTTTGGTCGCATCCTCGGGCTTCACGGCTTATTCAATCGGGCCGGCCTTCTGGGCGCTGGTGGTTGGAGTCTTGGTCTGGCTTTGGCTCGGCAAACGCAAGAAAACCGCCGCCTAAACAGGCGACGGTTCCCTTTAGCGTTGCTTACAGAAGACCGCGACGCTTTAGCAGCGGCTCGATCGAGGCGTCTTTTCCTCGGAAGTTTCTGAACAGCTGAAGCGCGTCTTGGGTTCCGCCGCGAGAAAGCAGTTCGTTTCTGAAGTGATCGCCATTTTTGCGAGTCAACCCACCGTTGTTCTTGAACCAGTCAACGGTGTCGGCATCTAGAACCTCAGACCAGATGTAACCGTAGTAGCCCGCCGAGTAACCGCCAGCAAAGATGTGCGAGAAGTAGGTGCTGCGGTAACGGGTTGGCACGAGATCAAAATCGAGACCGTAGTTGGCAAGCGCTTTAGCTTCGAAAGCCTCGACGTCGGTCGGAATCTCGTCTGGGCCAAGTTCGTGCCAGGCGAGGTCGATGACCGAGGCGGCTAGGTAAGCAACGGTCGCGTGGCCCTGGTTGAAGGTCTCGGCTCGCTTTAGGTTGTCAATCCATTCCTGCGGCAGTGGTTCACCGGTTTCGTAGTGCTTGGCAAAGTTTGCAACCACCTCTGGCCAGAGCATCCACATCTCGTTTACCTGTGATGGAAACTCAACGAAGTCGCGAGGTGTGCTGGTGCCCGAGAATCTCGGGTACTTCACGTTCGAGAGCATTCCGTGCAGCGCGTGCCCAAACTCGTGGAACAGCGTGATGGTGAAATCGAAGCTAAGAAGCGCAGGCTGACCAGCCGGCGGCTTGACCACGTTCGAGTTGTTGAGCACAACCGGAAGCTGGCCGAGTAGGTGACTCTGGTCGACGAAGCTGTTCATCCATGCGCCACCGCGCTTTGATGGGCGAGTGAAGAAGTCTGCGATAAACAGTGCCATCTTGCTGCCGTCGGCGTCGAAAACTTCGAACGCGCGAGCCTCTGGGTGATAGGTGACCAGATCTTTGCGTTCTTTGAAAGTGATGCCAAAGAGCTTGGTTGCGGCGAAGAAAATTCCGTCAAACAAAACGCGCTCTAGCTCGAAGTATGGCTTGAACAGTTCGGTGTCGATGTTGTACTTCTCGGCGCGAACCTGCTCGGTGTAAAGGTCCCAGTCCCACGACTTCATCTCAAAGTCGGCTCCCGACGCCTTTATTGCCGCCTGAATGTCTGCGGCTTCGAGCTCGGCATTGCGTCTTGCCGCGGGGGCAATCTTGCGCAGCATCTCGTGCACGTTTGCCGGGTTCTTTGCGGTGCGGTCGGTGAGCTCGTAGTGCGCGTGCGAATCGAAGCCGAATAGCTTTGCCTTTTCTGCGCGAAGTTTCGCCATCTCGAGCAGAATCGGTCGGTTATCGTTTGCGCCGTCGCGCCCACCCTTGAGCATCGAGTTCTTCATAATCTTCTCGCGCATCGAACGATTGGTTAGCGAAGCCAACATCGGGTTGCCGGTGAAGTTCACCATCGCTAAGAAATACTTGCCATCTTGACCTTTGTCTTTTGCAAGGGCGGCGGCGGCGGCGATTTCGTTTTCGCTCAGGCCATCAAGTTCTGCGGCTGTGTCAACGAAGACGCCGAGATCGTTGGTGTCGGCAAGTAGCTGCTGGCTGAATTTGGTGTCGAGTTCGGCGAGACGCTGGTTGATTTCCATTGCCTTGCTGCGTTCGGCTTCGCTCAGGTGCGCGCCGGCTTTTCTAAAGTCTTCGTAATAGCGCACGAGCAACCAGTCGCTCTCGACATCGAGACCAAGCGATTCACGCTTGTTGTAGAGCTCTTCGACTCGCGCGTAGAGCGCAGGGTTGAGCTGAATCGCATCCTGGTGTGCAGCAAGCTTTGGTGCGATCTCTTCTTCGATTTTGTCGATTTCGTCGTTGGTGTCGCTCGATGACTTGGTATAGAAGACCACAAGCATGCGCTCGAGAAGTTTTCCAGAGCGCTCAAGCTCAACAAGAGTGTTCTCGAATGTTGGCTCACCCGATTCGAGAATCGCTGCAACTTCGGCTAGGTGCTGCTCGCAGCCGGCATAGAAGGCTGGCAGGTAGTGCTCGGTGCGAATCCTCGTGAAATCAGGAAGCT
>Ga0208083_1000078_pt1 | contig 23032 bp, 2 predicted proteins | sample LakMenEpi07Jul09_FD_150677 | JGI IMG/M metagenome (GOLD analysis project Ga0208083, IMG submission 150677) | Freshwater microbial communities from Lake Mendota, WI - 07JUL2009 deep hole epilimnion (SPAdes) | ecosystem: Environmental > Aquatic > Freshwater > Lake > Epilimnion/Euphotic zone ...
AGTTGAACGGCCATGTTTCATTTTCCCACAACGTAAGGCTTCACGACATAACTGAGGCACCTTCGCCTTCCTCAGCCGACCTCCAAATTCGCAGTGCAATGTTCAAGTAATACAGTTCGTCCATGACACATGTTGAAGCAAACGACGCAGCCCTAGACGCAATGCGGCTACTAGACCCGCTTGAGCCTGTCGTCATGCTGAACTTATTGAGGTTTCGCGATGTCGCACTAGATGGTTTCGGAGTAGACGGCATGACCGGCAGTCAAGCATTTCGTCGCTATGGAGAGTTGAATGATCAAGAAGATGTGAAGTTTGGAAGTGAGCCCATTTGGATGGGACTTGCTAAGAACACGATCATCGGGGATGAAGAATGGGATCTTGCGATTCTTGTGCGCTACCCCACTCGTCAACATTTCATCGACAAATTGGACGACTCGAAGTATCGCGAGATTTCAAAAGTTCGTGAGGCTGCACTTCTCGACAGTCGACTTGTTGAGCTCTCTCAACTCTTCAGCGCTCAGTAACTATTTCAGCTGCGCCGATGATTAGTCGCAGCAGCTATCACGCCAGCCGCACGTGCGACATTTGTAGTGAGCGTGTTCCGGAATCAGATCTGCTCCACACAATTGGCACTCAGAGAAAGTTCCATATCGAGCTCGGCACTGGTCATATGTTGCCGCTGCAACAGGCTCTGTCTGCGTTGTATTGCTCTCGTTCACAATTCCCATTCTTGCACTCACAAGTCTGAGGGACGCGAGTATTGTCACGTGGTGCCCCAAAGCGTGATTCAGCGAGCAGAAGTCTTCATCATGAAGCTTCTCGGTACACGCTCTGACTGGCGCCTCACCAAGCCTCAGAGACCACAGCCACTGCACGTGTCATCTACGTGGATTGGGCCCGTCATGGCAATCATCACTATCTGCGTAGGCTGGTTTGCCTTCCCCGACACCATCGGCGACGGCAACGCTGCCTTTGCCCTCTTTATTGGGTCTGTTTCCATCATGATGATGACGTGGAGCAATCTTCTCTCCACACGTGCGCTTCCACTTGAACAAATTTTTGGTGGCGTCGATCGCATGTATATCTGGCATCGCTGGTTGGGCGCATTGTCCGTTGGTGCCATGTGGCTTCACATGGAGACAACAGACGACATCAAAGGAATCCGCGGAGCATCTCGGGACGTTGCCGACGCAGCTGAAGACTTAGCCGAGACTGGATCAACCCTTCTTTACATCCTCGTGGGAATCAGTCTTCTCCGCTGGATTCCCACTCGATGGTGGCGTTTCACCCACAAGCTTCTGATTCTTCCGTATGCATTTGCGTGCTGGCACTTCTACACAGCGACAAAGCCTTATGCGAATGATTCATTCTGGGGTGCATGGTTTACGGGGTTTATGTTCCTTGGTCTTGCAGCATGGGTGTATCGAGTGGTGTGGCGCGACATGTTCCGCAAAGGAAAACTTCATCGTGTCTCACACATAGAACACACCGGCAATGTCATCACGATTGAGCTCGAACCCATTGGCAAACCACTCAAGTATCAATTGGGTCAGTTCGCTTTTCTCACAGTGAAAGTCCCTGGTTTGCGGGAACCACATCCGTTCACCATTGCATCGTCACCAGATGAGCCTGTTCTCCGATTCGTCATCCGTGATCTGGGTGATTGGACTCATCACCTCATCGAGTCGCTTACTGTGAACGACCGCGTTGTTGTGGAAGGTGCGTACGGGCGTTTAGCCCCCATCCCCCATCAGCATGTTGATCAAGTTGTCTGGGTCGCAGGTGGTGTGGGCATCACGCCATTCCCGGGTGCCGCCATTTCCCAGCAGTCTGATGATGGACCAACACCACACCTTTTCTATTGCGTTCCGTCTCGAGACACTGCACCTGCGATTACTGCTCTTGAACAGGCAGCACACGAAGGGCGTATTCATCTCCATGTTCATGCTTCTGACGAGAAGAATCGCATTCAGCCAGAGCATGTCACTACAGCGATTGCTAATCAGGACTTGAATAGCGCACACATCGTGATGTGTGGGCCCGATTCCCTCGTCAGATCAATGAAGAGCGGACTGCGTCAATACGGTGCGCGCCACATTCACATTGAAGGCTTTGACATTCGTAGCGGAGTTGGACCAGACATGTCTCGTTACTTCGATGACGTTGTGCGCGCTCAATTGCGACGTTTCACATCGCGATGACTAATCGGATACAACGACTAACTAGAAGTTAAGAATCACGCCTTGCACCATCAGGAACAGCAGGATGAGAAGAATAAGTCCTGCAATTCGGGTGACCCAGTTTTGCTCCCACTTGTGGGTACTTGATCTACCAAACCATCCACAGATCGTTGCCACGAGGCCTGGTGCCCCCATAAACACAAAACCAATGCGCACCATTTGATCTGCGTTCGAGATATTCGACGTGAGTACACCGCCCCACCACTTAGCGATCACTAACAGCAGAACGATTTTCAACAAGCCGCGTGGCATAAAGATGTGAAGAGACGGCACGTTGGGTAGCGAATCCTGAACCAAAGGAATCAGTTTCGGCACGAGATACAACACCGCACCAGTCCACAGTGCCCAGTTGTTCCCAATAAACACTTCAGCAACAAAAACGAATAAGGCAGTACGGACGAAGGAAGAGAGAATCACCTGAAGTGCCGTTGGCTCATGTAAATCTTTTGCAGTCATCACACGAAGTTGTGACGGGGCAAGAATCACAGCTCCGTTTTCAAGCGCAAATCGTGCGACCAATGCAAGAGCAACCGCAATCTGAATGTGCGAGATTTGGTCTGCGTACTCCGGACGGAAGCCAATCAAGCCCGGAAGCGCTGAGAACATCGAACCCCCGGCCCATGCACCAAACAAGGTGATGAGCACCAGGTCAGCCGTGCGATCCCACAGTCCAGTTGCTCCTTGAGAGATGACACGACGGAAAGGTCTTGATGCCGTCGCAATTAGTGGAACAGCAAAACTGAATACATACATTCCGAGAAGGCCACGCACTGAATCTGCCGAATGGATGCCGCCGCCAATCGCAACTGCAAGTCCGAATGTCAGTACTGCGATATAGCCAAACAATGCATCAAAGACGCTGACCACAACAATCACGGTGAGCAGCGACAAGGCAGGCATGACAACTTCATATTGAGTATTGGAAGCAGCGAGCAGACCAGTCACCACAGCGAGCACTGGAACAAGACCCCAGAATGCACCGAGCAACGTCCGCAAATACGCCGCATCAGCAAGGATTGTGCCAACCAATGGCGAGCGTCGCGAAATGGATTGAGGGAAATTCGTCATGAATCGATCCAAGAAACCGAGGCGCGGCAAGCGAATGACATCGCTACCCGCATCAAGATCATCACCGGTCTTTCCGGCGGAAACGTCTGCTACTTCGCCAGAACCACGATCATCAGATCCGTCTCCATCGTCACCATCGTCATCTTCTTTTCGACGTCCACCACCGCCAGAGGAAGAACCCGCGAGTCCGGCCAACGCAAGAAGAGCGACCATTTCACCAAGCAACGCAACAGTCGACTTTGGTTCCGACCGAGCATCGAATGGCTCCTGGTCTGTGTTGACAGAAGTATTTGACTTGTTGGAAGAGTCATCAGGAACATTTGTTGGCTCAGTGATTTCGGAGATGTCAGAAACAATGAGTCCGATGGACACCTTGGCCGCACTGCCCGATCGCGCTGTTCCGCTCAAGGTCAGTACGTGATTGCCCACTTCAATCTCTGCAGGAAGATCAAAAGTCTGATCAAAGGATCCCGCTGCATCTGTGGTGATGGTTCCCAACAAGAATGGAGTTGAATTCACCCAGACTTGCACCTCACTTTGAGGGGCAAAACCTTCGGCAGACATTTGAATTGTTCGACCCTTGAAAACGCGAATCTCGGAATCGCTCCCAGCAATTACCGGATCAGTCGCGAGGAACTGTGGCGCGAGACGAACTGTAAACAGCCCCGGAATTTGTGCAGTAGCGACAAAACCTTGAGCAATCGACACCTGCATGTCTTGCGTGACACCGTTCATCAAGACAACAGCAACATTCGGTTCCACTTCCACTCCGCCACTTCCGTCCAAGATTGTTGGAACAGTCGTTGTCGGTGTTGTTGTGGACGTCGTTTCCACAACCGTGGTCGGCGTCACCGAAAGACTCGGCACAGTCGAGTCAACGGGGCGAACCGGAGCGAGAGTGGTGGAGGTAGTTGGCACTGCTGGCACTGGTGCAGGCGAAGGGGTGACCGGTGCCGGTGTCGGTGCGACAGGTGCAGGCGAAGGGGTGACCGGCGCTGGCGCAGGGGTGACCGGCGTAAATCGCTGAGTGATATCAATCACGAGTTGAGCTGTCACATTGTGAAGGTCGGCTGGAGAGAGATCCAGAACGTCCATCTCTGCATTCATTGCTTCGATTTCTTCATTTGTATCGATATCGGTGTAACCCATTGCTCGATACTCTTCACCGGTGAGATCACAATTCTGATTCGCAATTCCATCTGCACAAACAAGAATCTTCAGTACTGCGTCAACAAGCGCCTGCACTTCCGCACGTGAGTCAGTTTGAGCAACAGACATCGAAGCCAAGTACTGATTAACCAGTGCGATGTTGCGGTAATCAACCCCCGAGACACCAAGAGCCGCAAAAGTCAACGTCGTTGGAACTGTATTTGTACCGTCGTAATTCTTAATGATTGTGAGAGCACTCTCTTGGTTTGCACGCACCGTGTTGACGATGCCCTGTAAGTCAGCAAATGAATTGAGGCCATTTGTATTGCCGTTCAATGCGGTGATTGCACCAAGGACCAGTGAGAGGTTCTCAGCGGTGACCCCACTGACACCCAACAAACTCAATCTTTCGGCCGTTACTTCACTGAGAGGTTCGCCCCCTGTTGCGAGCAAGAACACATCACTCACAATGTTCGACAAGACAACAATCTCTGAGTATTCATCTGCCGAAGTGAGAGATTTACGATCGAGAACGTCGTTTAGTAGCTCAGCCTTATCGGCGGTATCGATCGCAGTGATTCCGAACCCCTGATATTGGGTGACTGAGAGTGAAACGTTCGCGTTACCAGTGCTATCAGCCCCGGCCAAGACTGCAATGAAACCACTAACTACGGCAGCAATCTCAGTGGTTGAGTCACTATCTGCGCTTCCGATTACAGCGAACGCGGTTCTGATGGAAGCAATATTGTTCGCCGTCACTCCAGCCACTTCCGCATTTGCGAAATCAGCAAGCGTCGGTTCAACTGAATTCTGCGAACCGTCAAATTGGCTGATACGCAAAATTGCTGCATCACGAGCTTGTTGCACCGCTGTTGCAACCAAGGTTCGCAAGGAACTTAGATCTGTCACCGGATTGTTGTTTGCATTGCTGTTCCGCAATGCAGAGAGGACTTCATCAAGATTGCTTGCGGTCACACCTGGAATACCGAGTGCACTGAAGTCCTGAGGCGTCAAGGTGGGCGATGCAACAGTGCCTGTCGTTTCGCCAATGATTCTGGTCACAATTGAAGCCAAAATTGACACTTCGACGTAGGTATCGACAGCAGATGCTGTCTTGCTATCTAACACGTCGTTCAGAAGAGTGACCTCAGCTGCTGCGTCGATAGAGGCAAGACCAAGTGACGCATAGTCTGCGGCGTTGAGCGTGGCGCCATTATCGGCAAATCCATTAGCGGCGACTGCAATTTTGGCGAGTGCATCAACAATTGCTTGCACTTCACTTTGCGAATCACTGCCGGATTCAGGAATGACTGCAAGGAACGTATTCAGCGAAGAGATATTTGCGCTGGTGACTCCTGTGACGCCAGCATTGGCAAAGTCGCCCGATGTGGGAACACCCGTGAGACCAATGTAATTGGCAATTACTGCACGGGAATTTGCGACAGCATTGTCAATTCCAGTGTTCACAACACTCTGCAAAAGAGTTAGAGACGATACGCCGCTGCCGTTATCGGGAGTTGCGGCAATAGCACTCAGAATGTCGGTCAAGTTATTCGAGGTTGCACCGGTGATTCCCAGGAGTGCGAGATCATTGGCTGTGAGAGGTGGTGTAGGGGTACCACCTGCGACCGTCGTGCTGATCCGATTGATGACATTCGCCAAGTAGTCCAACTCAGTCCACGTATCAATACTTGTTGTTGATGCAACATCAACAACAGAGTTAAACAACTGACCTTCAGCGACAGTGTTAATCACCCCAAGGCCAATGGTTTGGAACTGTGCCAGAGTGATCGCCTCGTTGCCATTGGCTACACCATCGGCTGTGTTCAAAAGCGCGACATATGCATTTACTGCTTCTTGTACTTCTGCGGCGGTGTCGGTAGCGGCAGATGACAACTCAGCAATCAGTGAGTTCACTGCACCAATGTTTGCCGCCGTGACACCAGTAATTGCAGCGTTACTGTAGGTCGACAGTGTCGGAGCTGTGTTGCTTCCTGTGAAGGATGAGATCACTGTGAGTGCTGATGCTGCAGCACTCACCGCATTGTCAACAAGCAGACGGAGTTCAGAAAATGAGTCAACTCCAGAACCATCGGTAGGGGTAGCAGCGATTGCCGCCAATACGGCAGCCAAGTTTTCACTTGTCACTCCAGTGATTCCAAGAAGAGCAAAAGACGCCGCAGTCACCGGTGGTGACACTGCGGTTCCTGATGCTGTGCCGAGGATCCCATTCACAACTTCAGAGAGTGAGACAAGCTCCGATTGAGTATCAACAGCGCCGGCAGACAACTCATCAATAACGTCGTTCATTAAGCCAGCTTTTACTGGCGTATTGATCGCGGTGATGCCATCAGCCACATACTGCGAGGCAGTTAATGCGACATTGTTGTTGTTACTCGTATCTGCTCCGAGAACTGCTGCAGTTTGAGTCGCGGAAATGGTTCGAGCCGGAGAACTAGCAACACTGATATTCCTTGCTGCATCGGTTTGGACTGCAGTAAAGGAATGGGAACCCTGAGCCAAGGTTGCTGTTGTGAACGACCAGGTTCCGTTACCACCGACAACAGCAGTGCCAATCACTGTGGCGCCGTCACTAATTGAAACTGTTGCTCCTGCTTCACCAGTACCCACAAGAGTGAGTGGCGAAGACACTGAGCTGAACGCAGTAATCGTTGGTGCTGCGGGCGCAGTTGTATCAATAGTGAGTGACGCGGCTGATGCCCCAGAGTTCATATTGCCCGCAACGTCTGTTGCAGTGGCAGCAAGAGCAAAGACGGACTGAGCGAGCGGATCAACGACTTCAATTGACCACAATCCTGTCGCCGCAGTGCGAGTTGTTGCCAGTGTTGTTGCCCCAGAGCGAACAGTGACAACAGCATCAATTTCCGCAGCACCAGTAAGCAATGGTGTGCTTGAGTTTTTGAACATGACGTTCTCGTCGAAAGTCGGATCAGCCGGACGGACCGTGTCGATTACGACAACTATTGAAGAACTGAAAGAGCTTTCATTTCCGGCCAGATCGACTGTTTTCGAACGTATCTGATACGAGCCATCGGCCAAATCAGCCAGTGCCGTATAGGACCAAACACCATCGGCAACAGTTGTACTTCCGAGGAAACCAAATCCGTTGTACATGTCGATTCTTTGTCCATTGACGCCGGTTCCTGAGAATGTTGGGCGAACAACGGACGTGATGCGGTCCGATGATGACGCGCCTGAGTCTGATGCTGCAGTCAACACTGGTGGAGATGCCGATGGGGCCGCAGTATCGATGAGCACTGTCAGGTTCGCAGAACGAGAACCGCTATTCCCCGCGCGGTCAGAGAGTCGCGCTGAGACGACATGCGTTCCATCCGCAAAGACACCGCTTAATGGAACCTCCACAAACCCTGCCAGCACATTCTGTTGAGTAACGACAGCTTCGCCAATCATCGTGTTGCCGGCATCAAATAGGGCGATTGAGTCATTCGCGACAGCACCGAGGCCAGCAAGAGAGACCTCAAAGACTGGCTGCACGCTGTTCGTCACATTGTCTGTGTTTGAGGATCCCGAGTCGCTTGAACCCGTGAGGTCTGGAGCAGCAGGTGCAACAGGAGAAGTTGTGTCTACGACCAATGTGATTGATTGAGACGCATTGCCGCTTGTCCCAGAGGCTGACTCTGCTTGGGCGCTAATGACATGCGAACCATGCGCAATAGCCGCATCAGCTTGTACGCGAATTGACTCGGCCGTAATCTCCGCACTGGTGAGAGTTGAAGTGTGAACAACATTTGCACCAATACGCAACTTGATTTTGTCACCAGCAATCAGAGGATTTCCAGAGATCTGAACGCCGTCGATAGCGATTGTGAACCATGGATCAGTCTTCTTGGTGACGTTGTCACTAGAGGAGACACCGGTATCACTACTTGATTCAAGGTCTGGCGCCCCTGGTGTTCCAGGTACACGATTGTCAATCACGAGCGTCAAATCGCTTGTAGAAACGGCACTATTTCCGTCACTTGACACCTTGGTTCGATAACCGTATGACCCATCGTCAAGAGAAGACACAGTGAATTCATATTCTCCAGCAGAGATATCAGCACTAGTCAGAACACGTGATGCAACAACACCACCAGAAAGATCTACAAGTTCCAATAACTGGCCTGGTCGATGTACGAGAGAGCCGCTATTTGTCAATTGAGTAGTTAGTCGAACGGTTCGTACATTTGTGCGACTATCCCCTGTCGTACCTGAGTCGTCTGCAAGTACCAATTGAGGAACACCAGGCGCAACAACGGAAGACAAATTCATCGCAACAGCTCTCGATTTCTCAGTGGAGTTTGTTGCTGTGTCAGTTGCGGTCACCACAAAGATGACCAATGCCGTTGTGCCGATTGCGGTCCAGTCGCCCGCGGTCAATGTGTACGACCATGCACCAGACACTGGCGTTATTGTTTTTGTCAGGCCAGCAAAAGCAAGCGTCAATGTCGCATTAGTTTCAACCGACCCTGAGACGACAATGCCAGCATTCTTCTCAGCGATTGTGATGTCATTGTTTCCACCGATGGCAGAGAGCGTGACGACAGGCGGAACGCTATCGATTCTCCAAGTGACACTCTGAGACACAACAGAAGCATTCCCCGCCGCATCGGTCGCCAGTGCCGTGATCGAATGATCGCCATCAAGCAATGCGACATCTGTGAATGACCACGTGCCATTGGTTGCGACCAATGTCTTGAGCTCTGTTGCTGGTGAAGTCGAATTGTCGTACACAACAACTGTGGATCCTGCTTCTGCGGTACCAGCAATTGTCGGTGAGACATCATTTGTGATGATTGGCGAAGTTCCCGTAATCACAGGGGCATTCGGCGCAGCGGTATCAATCGCAAGGGAAAGAGACGTACTTGCAGCATTCCCGTTTCCAGCCGCATCGCTCAAGACCCCAGAAAGTACCGCCACTGATCCAGTCACCTGGTTACGGCCCGCAGTCGGTGTGAAGGTGAACCTGTATACCGTCGGCGACACAACAACAAAGTTCGAAACAGACCCTTCAGTTGTCGCAATATCGGTGCTCACGAAGTTGGCAGAAGATTCACTCAGCGTTGCAGTGACAACAGCGGTTTGACCAATCCGCAGAGCTGAAGTTGACGCTGTGAGCGCAACTGTCGGAATCACATAGTCGACAATCAACGTGACTGATGCGCTCGATGATGAGATATTTCCTGCAGCATCAATCAACCGCACAGTGACAGCACCCCCTGCTGCAATTGCGCTTTGCAGAGCACTCGACGTTGAAAGCCCCAGCGTAAATGCGAGTGTCGTATCCGTTGAGCCGATGGATGTATCCGATGCAAGAACAGTGTCACCCAGCAAAAGATTGGCGGTGCCACCGGTTGCTTGACCAGCGGTCATGTTTGCAGAAGCTGTCAAATTGGTCGAAGTAGCAAGAAGAGTATTGGATACAACAGTTCCTCCTACCGGGGTGAGAACCAGACCCGAAGGAGCTGTTGGAGCCACAGTGTCAATCACGATGGCCTTATTCCCAGCAAGAGACGAGGCCCCTCCAGTCGTTGGCAGTGACACCACTGCATCGTTACCTGACGCATCTCTGATAGTTCCCAGATTGAGCGCGAGAGCGTTTACCGTTGCATAGTCAAGATCAGAACTGGAATGTGTGGCTAACACCGTGTAACGGAATGTCAGAGTGTTTGTTCCTGAACCTGCGACATAAGTTGCACTCGCTGCGGCTGCTGAATTCAATGCGAGGGAAGGCGTGCCGCCTCCGGTTTGAACGGTCACTGCATCTGTGAATACCACTGAGATATCTACGGCGGATCCAGCTTTGTATGCGCCATTTGCGGTTGGAGACGAAACCGATGACACCAGAGGCATCGCAGTATCAACAGTTGCCGTCACTGTGTTGCTGGCATCATTCGGATTTCCTACCGCGTCGGTAAAGGCTCCTCCTGCCACCGAAACACTCATTGCAACTGTGGAGTTAGCTGTCGGAGTAAATGTAAATGTGTAGTTGGAACCAGAGCCACTAAAGCCGCCGATTGTTCCACCAACTGATGTGATGTCACCTGTCACAAAGTTGACGGATGGCTCGCTCAAGACAGCCGTCAGTGTCGCTGTTTGTCCAGCGATCAAGGACGTTCTATTGCTACTCACAGTGATTGTGGGAACGACATAGTCAACTGCGAGCGAGACACCTGAGCTAGCGGAAGAAAGGTTTCCTGCCAAGTCGGCAAGCTTCACAGTGAGAATGCCACTTCCTGCGACGAGTGCTTGCAGTTGAGCTGATGTGGTTGCACCGAGAGTAAATGTTGCAGAGGAATCAGTTGACAGGATCGTGGCATCGGTGGCCAACAATGTCCCGTCGAGATACAACATTGCTGAACCACCCGTTGCTTCTCCAGCAATGATGCTCACGGTTGCGGTGAGGTTGGTATTTGTTGCTGACAGTTTGTTTGTCACCACGGTGCCGCCCACCGGAGTCAACGCAAGTGCAGTCGGTGCAGTCGGCGCCACTGTGTCAATCACCACTGCTGCATTTGCCCCAAGTGACCCGGCTGAACCTGGGCTCATCAATGCTCTGTTCGCTGTATTCCCCACAACGTCTCGAATGGTTCCACCATTGAAGGCCAGCGCGTCTGCCGATTGGATATCAAGATCTGATGAAAGGTCTCCTGCTTGCACGGTGTAGCGGAAGTTGGCCTGTGATCCTGCTGAGCTCACAAAAGTTGCAGCACGGTCTGTCGTACCAGTCTCCAAGAGCAGCGACGGAACTCCACCACCTGTGTTGACTGTGATTGCTTCATCAAACGTCACTGACAAGTCAATGACAGATCCAGTTCTATAGATTCCGTTGCTCGTCGTGGCTTGAATATTGGTGACACGTGGAGCTGTTGTGTCCACTGAAATACTCAATGAACTCGATGCGTTGTACACATCGCTTGCATTCCTGAAAGAACCTGCATCAACTGAAATCTGCGCCGATCCGGCGAAGCCTGAACTCGGCGAGAAGGTGGCTGTGTACGAAAGTCCTGAGCCAGCAAAGTTGCTAATGGTTCCGCCACTTGCAGCGACGTCATCCACACCGAAATCATTACTTGCTTGATCAAGTGTGAAAGTGATGACCGCTGTTCCAGTCCCGCCTAAGGATGCAGCACTGGATGTGATCGAGACAACTGGATTGCGATTGTCGAGCGTGTATGTCTGTGGGGAAACCGTGGGCACTATTCCTGCGAGTGAGTTTCCAGCAATATCTGTCACCGTTGGATTCGCCACGAAGCCAAGACCAAGAACTCCGTTCAGTGAAGCAAGATTGCCTCCACTCACTGTTGCGTCATAGGAGCCCAGTGTTCCACTCACCATCGCTATACGCGACACGGTTGCTGTAGAACCCGTGACTTCAAAATCGGTGCTATCCAATCCGCTGATGGGTTCAGAGAAAGTCAGTCGGAAAGTGAGTGCATCAAGTCCAGTTGTTTGCGAGGACGGTGCGTGCCGAAGAACGCTGGTAAATGTTGGAGCGGTTGTATCGATGGTGATAGGCAACTCCGACGAAACTCCAGACGAACCGGTCTTCACTCCAGACACAGTGGCACGCGCCCTAAAGGTGCGAATGCCAGTCGTCAGATTTGATGATGGAGAAAAGGCGTACGCACCAGAGCTGTCAGCGACAGTGGATCCAAGAGGAGTGGTACTGCCATCCATGTAGATAAAGACCGTTGCGCCTGCATCTGCGGCACCGGTAATCAGCGGCGTGAGATCACTGGTAGGTGAAACGCCGCTAATTGATGGTGTCACCACCATGATGGGAATCGGAAGTATCCAAGACACCACATCGGAGGCAGGGCTTTCGTTTCCACGCAGGTCGACTGCCGTGACGTAGTAGTAGTAGGTGAGTCCGCGGCCTACGGCGATGTGTTCAAAAGCGCTCACGCTGTCGTCCACACTGCTCAAAACGCTGAAAGACGACTGACTTGCGCAACTCGATGCGACGAGACCCGAACAAGAGTAAATGCGATACTCAAGCAAATCTGTTTCAACATTGTCTGCCCAATCAAGCGCAATGCCATCCACGCCTGATGCAGAAAGCACAGTTGGCTTCAATGGAACATCACCATCAATAGAGAGTGCCTTGCTGCCCACAAGAGAATCGCTGCTTCTTGGAGTGGGAAGCGTGATATCCGCGTCATTCCCCACACGATCCTTGATGGTTCCACCATTGAGCGCAAGTGCTGTTGTGGTTTTGATATCAAGAGCATCGATGCGATCTCCTGCCAACACCACATATCTAAATGACAGTGTGGATGAGCCGCTTCCGGAAACATAATTAACAACTGCGTCGCGCGTACCTGCATTTAACGTGAGAGTCGGCGTGCCTGTCACAATGACTGCTTCTGAGAACGCGATGTTGACAATTACTTCTCTTCCCGCAAGGTAGTTACCTGCGGGGTTCGGAGAAGAAATACCCGACACCATCGGTGCTGTTTCGTCGACGGAATAACTAATGGTCAACGAACCAGCACCAGTTTGATGCCCACGAGTGTGCACCGGCACCGCAACCTCTGGTGCCGTGTAGCTAGAGCCGCCGCCGCCACCTGAATAGCCACCTTGGGCAACTCGACCAAGTTGAGGAGACTGACCTGCAGCCCAACCACCTCGGTAGCCACCACCGCCGCCGCCAGATGATGGTGTTGTTGCGTTGCCACCCGTGCCAAGAGCATTGCCATATGTTTGTGAACCGCCATACCCAGAGCAATTCTCTCCGGCTACTCCTGTGGCACAACCGTTCAGGTGACTCACGCCTTCGCCTGCTATCAGCCCCCCGCCAACGCCACCAGTACCAGTGGTGTGACCGCCACCGCCGCCACCGCCAGCAACAATCAATCGTGTTGCCAACGACGCAGGTGTACTCCACAAACTTGGACCACTCACAGTTCCTGTGGTCGCTGCACTTGCAAGCGATGCAGTTGCTACCGCATAGGAGAAAGTTGTTGTTGACGGAACTGCGGTGATCACAAAAGTCCCGTCGTAAGGAACTCCCACTCCTGTGACTATGACTGATTGATTCACACTAAATCCATGCGGATTTGACGTCGTCAACGTTGCCCTATTTGTCTGCACGATTTTGTTTGTCACATTGAACACGTTGCGACGAATATCAGTTGCGCCGCCACCGCCACCGCCAGCTGATGCACCGGAACCATTGCCGCCACCATTCCAGCCACCAGTATTGCTATTGCCTGCTCCACCGATGTATCGATACAACGTTTCGCCAGGAGTCACCGGAATGGCACCTTGAGTGCGACCACCCCTACCACCTACAGCAGAGCTGCCTGTTCCGCCTTGACCGCCGATGGCGTCAACTTGAAGCCATGACACTCCCGTAGGAACCACAAAAGGAACTACAGATCCTGAGAAAGAAGTAGTCACTGTGGTTAAAGCTGTTGGAGTAGCTGTGACATCTCCCGACAAAGGTGCCTCGCTTGTCACGCCGTTAATGGTGACGATGGGTGCAATCCGATAAAAGTACGGCGTCTCATTCGTAAGACCCGTGTGTGTATAGCCAAGTGTTCCTGCTGGCACTGTTGCCAACAGTGTGGTTGGGTTCGCAGTAGTACCGCCATACACGCGATAGCCAGAAAGAGAAGTAAGGAATGATTCGTTCCAACTCACAGAAATAGCTCTGTCGAGAGGAGTTGCTTGCACCCCAGTCACGATGGGCGAGGAAGACCACGCAATCTCCATGAGTCCGTCGCCAGCAATGATCCCTTGCGCGTGGAATGCAGACGTCACCTCTGGTGCTGTGTAGCTAGAGCCGCCACCGCCACCTGAGTAGCCACCTTGGGCAACTCGATCAAGTTGAGGAGACTGACCTGCAGCCCAACCACCCCAGTAACCACCACCGCCGCCGCCAGATGAGGGTGTTGTTCCGCGGCCACCGGTGCCGAGAGCATTTCCATATGTTTGTGAACCGCCATACCCAGAGCAGTTTTCTGAAGCTGCCCCTGTGGCACAGTTATTGCTGCCGCCCTCTCCTGCCGTTAGTCCGCCGCCCACGCCACCAATGCCAATGAGGTGACCACCACCGCCACCACCGCCAGCAACAATCAATCGTGTTGCCAACGACGCAGGTGTACTCCACAAACTTGGACCACTGACAGTTCCCGTGGCCACCGAACTTGCAAGTGTTGCCGTTGATACCGAGTACGAGATTGTTCTTGCAGTGGCATTGATTGCTGTCAATACAAACGTTCCGTCAAATTCAGTACCCACACCAGCCACAATGACTGAATTACCGATACTTAGTCCGTGAACTTCAGCAGTTGTCAACGTGGCAACGCTGTTCTGAATGATCTTGTTAGTGACAATCAATTGGTTGCGACGAATATCAGTAGCACCACCGCCACCGCCACCTGCCCCTGCGCCAGATCCGTTGCCACCGCCATTCCAACCGCCCTCGTGCTTAGAAGATGGAAGATCATCACCGCCGGCATCACCGACGTATACATACAACTTTTCCCCAGGAGTAACTGAGATTGCACCTTGAGTGCGACCACCCCTGCCACCAACGGCCGGAGCTCCCGTGCTTCCCATAGCGCCATCTGCGGTAATGAATATTTTGGTGACGTTTGTGGGAACAGTGAATAACTGCACTGCACCCGTTGCATTGAAGACTTCGCTACTACTGAGTGATGGAGTGGCTGTCACTTCTGTTGATTTCTGAGATTCGATGACTCCAGAAACAATTGATACACGGTAGAAATACTGCGTCCCCATCGCAAGTCTGTTTTGAAGTTGCACAACGCCGGTACTGACAGAACGTGAAGCAATGTTTGGTGAAGTCACTGCGAACGAAATGGTGGTTGCAGTCACTGCGGTGATGGTGCGAGTGCCATTCATTGCTGAGTGAACTCCACTGACGACCACTCGATTGCCTATGGCCATTCCATGCGCCATCGAAGTCGTCACAACAGCGACATTGGACGTCAGAGAAATGTTTGTCGCCATAAAACTTGGCCCATGATGATCAAAAGCATTCACCCCGAATGGCAACGTGGCCAGCAGTGTTGAAGGATTCTGTGTTGTTCCTCCATACACCTTGTACATCGAGGCACCAGAAATATCTGACTGATCCCAACTGATTGCGTTGTAGCCGCTCCATCCTTGTGCTTCAACACCTGTTGGATACGCACGCGTGGGAACCGACAAAGTAAGAGAACCTTCACTCGTGTTATATCCACGAGTGTGCATCACTCCGGCAATCGTGCGACTATCTGTTGGAGAAAGTGACGTAGCAGTGGAGAAGCTTGAGCCACCACCTCCGCCTGAGTACCCGCCCGTTGCAACACGAGCCAACTGTGGGGATTGGCCTGCGGCCCACCCACCCCAGTAGCCACCACCGCCACCACCAGATGACGGAGTTGTTGCGCGACCACCGGTGCCGAGAGCATTTCCATATGTTTGTGAACCGCCATACCCAGAGCAGTTTTCTGAAGCTGCTCCTGTGGCACAAGCGTTATTGTGGCTCACGCCTTCGCCTGCCACGAGTCCACCGCCAACGCCACCGATACCAGTGGTGTGGCCGCCGCCACCGCCGCCGCCCGCAACCACTACACGTGTGGCAAGAGACGCCACAGTTGCCCAGGCACTTGGACCAGAAACGGTTCCCGATGATGCACGTCCCGTGAGAGTTGCAGTTGACACCGTGTATGAAATTGTCTTTTCAGTGGCATTGACAGCTGTCAATACAAACGTTCCGTCGAGTCCATCACCTACGCCAGCCACGATGACTCTGTTGCCAACACTTAACCCGTGAACTTCTGCAGTTGTCAATGTGGCAACACTGTTCTGAATGATCTTGTTGGTGACAACCAGTTTGTTGCGACGAATATCAGTAGCTCCACCACCACCTCCACCAGCGCCTACGCCAGAACCGATGCCGCCACCATTCCATCCGCCAATGTTTTGTGTATTGATGCGGGCACCACCACCTCTGCCACCGACATACAAATACAACTCTTCACCAGGCGTCACAGGAATGGCTCCTTCAATGCGACCTCCATTGCCGCCAACAGCTGTGCTTCCCGTTCCACCTTTTGCGCCTTGTGCATCAAATTGAAGCCAAGACACACCAGGGGGAACTGTGTATGTCTGCACAGTGTCGGTCGCACTAAAAGACACATCTTTAGTGAAGATTGGCGTTGCGTACCTTTGCGTTGATGATGCTGATTCACAAGCCGTGTTACATGGTCGAGTGGCGTCTGTAAAGATCGCAGAAATCTCGTAGTAATACGTGGTGTTGATATCGAGTTTCTTCGTAAGCGAAACGACACCAGTAGGAGTGACCGCGCCAGAGACAATGTTGGCGTTCACGAGTGAGTACCTCAGCGTGGTCCCCGTAGTACCTGTTGTCGCAATGTACGTGCCGTCGAAAGGTGCACCCACTCCTTGCACAAGAACTTCTGCGCCTACCGAGATGCCATGGGCTGTTGCGGTTGTCAATGTTGCAATATTTGTTGTAATTGCTTTTGTGGTGACTGCGAATGTATTGCCGTGATGACTGAAACTTTGAGTCAATCTTCCTGGAATATCAATTGTCTGGTTGAGTACGCCTTGGGAAGTTCCCCATGAAATCCTGTAACCGGTCACTGCAGCTTGAGTTAATGGAGTCCAGTTGAGCATCACTTGCGCTTGGAAACCATAGGCATCAAATTCAGTCGGTGCGCTGAGAGATCCGCCTTCTGGTGCATAAATATAAATAACACCATTGCCCACTCTTGCGCTCTGCGAATGAGACACAAAACTCACACCATCGGCAGTCCAGCTGGAGCCACCACCACCTGCTGAATATCCATCAGTACCGGTTCGATATTGCTGTGGGCTACGACCTGCTGCGTAACCGCCGTAATAACCGCCGCCTCCGGCACCCGAACTAGCCGTGCTCGCTGAACCACCCAGACCAAGCGCATTGCCGTATGTCTGGCTACCACCTAAACCAGAGCAATACCCATTGATCCCATCTGCGCACTGATGGCTGACGCCTTCGGCTCCAACAAGGCCACCGCCGCCGCCGCCTGCGTGACTGGTGTGGCCCGCACCGCCGCCACCACCAGCAACAATGGCACGTCGATCAAGATTCGCAGTTGTCAAATTGCGAATGACTGCACCGTTCTTGACTGCAGAGGCGATATCAAGTTCTGTTTTTGCGTAGGTGAAAGTAGTTGTTGTCGGCGCCGCCACTACTGAGTATGTGCCGTCATAAGGAGCACCCACACCTGCAATAACAACAGAATTTCCTGCAACAAAACCATGTGCAGTCGCCGTCGTCAGCGTGGCAACGCGCGAGGTCAATACAGCATTTGTGACCGAGATACCTCGCCGAATATCACTCGCGCCACCGCCGCCGCCTGCAGTTCCAGTACCAGTGCCGCCACCATTCCAGCCGGCAACAGTAGATTCGCGATATCCGGCTGGATGATTGTTGCCGCCACCGCCACCAACAAAAACAAACAACGTTTCGCCCGGGGTAACGGGCATTGTTCCCGCCACTACTCCACCTCTACCACCTTGACCCGCGTTACTTCCGCCTTGCCCAGCAGCCACAGACACGTTGATCTTCGATACTCCGGCAGGAACGGTGTAGGACTGAATTGTTTCAGTGAAATCAAAACTTGCCGCTGAAGTAAAACGTGGAAATTCTGATACTTCTGATGAAAACTCTGACAAACATCCGGTTCCACAATCCTGGTTCATATCTGTAAAGACAGTGGCAATGGAATAGAAGTAGGGCGTGCCCATTGTGCGACTTGTGTGTGTGTACTCCGATGTACTTGCACCAGAAACATTGATGACCTCAGTGAGAGCACCAGACGACAGACCCCATCTGATGCGATAGCCAGTTGCTTCCTTGTTCGTTGAAGGCGTCCACGACACATGAACGCGATAGTTCCAACCAGTTGCAACAAGATTTGTTGGTGCTGGGATCGTTGCTTCTTGTGCTGTCGTAATGGTGAGTGCACCATTACCAGCATTTTCTCCGCGTGTATGGGAGACAAATTGAATACTGGATGCAGTCCAACTGGAGCCGCCGCCACCACCCGCATAGGCAGCGCTTCCGGTTCCACCCCAGTAACCGCCGCCACCGCCGCCGCCACCAGTTGCTCCACTTCCGCCGATGCCAATGCTCGCAGCGCCAGTTGTTTGTGTGCCACCAACGCCACCCGGATAGCTGCTGTAGTCCACTCCTGGCGCTCCTTGCAGACCACCACCAGCACCGCCTTCTGCATGAGATCCGCCGCCGCCACCGCCGCCAGCAACAAGGATTCGACGTGCAAGCCCAAGTGCAGGGCTGGAGAAATACACCGCACCATCTACTGAAGCAGAAGAAATATTCGCATTGGTTTTGGCGTACGTGAACGTTGTTGTTGTGGGCGCAGAGACAACGGCGTACGTACCGTTGTATGCATCGCCAAGTCCGGCGACGACGACTTGATTGTTCACTGCAAAACCATGAGGTTCAGAAGTGGTCAACGTGACGACGTTGCTGATTAACGATGCGTTCGTCACGGCGAAGCCGCGTCGGATATCTGTTGCACCGCCGCCGCCGCCACCGGTACCAGCACCGACTCCACCACCGTTGTAACCCACAACCGTGCTGGCCCTAAAAGAGAACGGATAATTATTTCCCCCGCCACCACCGACATAAATAAACAATGTTTCACCTGGCGTCACGGGAACTGTTGCGGCTACTCGCCCACCTCTACCGCTGACCTTCTCAGAATTGTTCGCACCGGCTGCACCTCGCGCGTCCACTCGAATTTGGGTCACACCAGCAGGCACTTTGTAGGTCGCTGGCTTTTCGACGAAGTCAAAATTCTGTGCCGTCTCAAAGCGACCATCAACGGTGATCGGAGATGAATATGCCGAGAGACAAGAACTACCGCAAGGTTGCGCGATGTCTGTATAGATCGAAGCAACGCGGTAGTAATACGTTTGACCAACAGGCAAGTTGGAGGTTCGTTGCACAAGACCAGTTGGTCTCACGATACTTTCTACAACCGATGTTCCTACCAACGCATACGTAAAGGACTTCGATGTCGGCACAGTTGCCACACGAACAATCCCATTAAAGAGTGCATCCACTCCGCTGACTGCAACTTCTTGTCCCACTGCCAAGCGGTGATCGACCGAAGTGGTCAGAGTTGCCGCCGTTGCGGTCTTTGCTTTAGTCACAATCGAAACCGGTGTGGCTGAATGAGTAAAGAAGTTTGTATCTCCTCCGCTCACATCAAATTGATTCACAATCTGTGCCGGGTCAGTGCCCCATCTGATGCGATAACCCGTCACGTCATCAAGTGGTGGAACAGTCCAAGTGATTTCAGTCGAACGCGACCAGCCCTTCCCTGCGAGTTGTGTGGGAGCAACCATCGTTGTTGTTTGAGGAATTCGCACCTGAATTGAACCGGCACCAGTGGAAATAGCAGGCGTGTGGGTGATTCCGTACAGACCAGCGCCCGTGAAAGACGAACCGCCACCGCCGCCTGCGTATGCAGTGCCGCCACCGCCGCCCCAAAAGCCGCCGCCACCGCCGCCTGCATTCGTTGTTCCGCCAGCACCTGCGCCAAGAGCGTTACCAGTTGACTGCGTACCTCCAACACCACCGGGGTTGCCTCCGTATGCGACACCTGCAGATGCAACGAGACCGCCACCTGAGCCACCAGCTGCGTGTGATCCTGCGCCACCGCCGCCGCCTGCGACGAGAACCCGCCGCGCCCAACTAGAGGCTGGCAGAGTTTGAATAACTGCACCCGTCACAGTTGCTGATGCAACGTTTGCATTAGTTCGCGTGTAAGTAAACGTTGTCGTGCTGGGGACTGAAGTAATCGAATACGTGCCGTCAAAGGGGCTACCGATGCCTGCAACGACAATCGAATTCCCCACCGCGAGGCCGTGTGCTGTTGATGAGGTCAGCCTCGCAACACTCGAAGTAAGCGATGCTTCTGTAATTGCGATACCCCGACGGATATCGCTCGCACCGCCGCCACCTTGACCAGGCGCAGTTCCCGAAGCGCCACCATTCCAGCCACCAGTTGCTCCGTTATTCATTCCACCTACGAAGAAGAACAAGACTTCACCAGGGGTCACAGGCAAGATGGCATCAACTTGACCGCCGCGACCGGCAGCAAATGATGTTGTTGCACCGCCACTGCCGCCTATGGCGGTCACGTTCAAAGCAGAAATCCCCGCAGGAACCACATAAGGCTGAGGTGCACCGGTTGGCGAGAAGACTGCGCTTCGAGCGAACTGTGTCAGGTCAGAAACAACAGATGAATAGTCAGTAAGACATGCTGTTGCGCACGCTTGCGTATTGTCGGTGTACACGTATGCCACTTGGTAGAAATACGTTTGCCCGATCGCAAGGGAGTTCGATCGTTGAACATTTCCTGTTGTCGTCAGCGCAGCCGATGTCACATTTGCTGCCGTGCGGTTGTACGTGATCGTTGTCGAAGTCACCGACCTCACTGTGTATGTCCCATTAAAGATTGCATCGATTTCTGAGACAGCAATTGAGTCTCCAACAAGTAACCCGTGAGGAGTTGCAGTCGTCAATGTTGCAACATTTGATGTCAACGCTCTGTTGGTGACGCGCACTGGTGATCCCATGTGGATGAAGGAATCAGTGGTTCGACCCGCAATCGTGAACTCATTTGTCAATGAGTTTTGGTTTGTTCCCCATTTGATGCGAACACCCGTCACCGCAGTGCTCACCGATGTTGGCCATTTCAATGCAACAGAGCGCACCCCCGCGGTCGCTGTCAACTGTCCAGGGTTAAGTGGGTTCGTGGCAATCTGCACAATGCCAGCCCCACAAGTTTTTTCAGTGTCGACATCACACGTCGATTGCGCAAACGGTCGAACGGACGACATCGTTAACAATGATTGCAATTCCGTTGGGCTCGCTGTGGGGTTCAATGCTGCGAGTCGCGCCAACGCTGCAGAAACGTGAGCCACAGCCATCGACGTTCCTTGTCGATAGGCATAGCCCTCGTCTGAAGGATCTTGTTCGCCCTTATTCGACAGTGAATAGATTCCGCGATCACCGCTTGAGTTGATGTCTCCGCCTGGTGCTGCGATATCAATGCCGCTACCAAAGTTTGAGTACTGCGCACGCTGACCCGAGGCGTCTGTTGCACCAACTGCAATCACTCCGTTGCAGTTTGCTGGCGAATACTCACTCACATTGCTATTCGCGTTACCTGCCGCCACAGCGACGACGCTTCCATTTGCGCGTGCAATGTCAATTGCTGCTTGGAATGTAGCGCTGCAGGCCGACTTAGTAGTGAAAGACAAGTTGATGACATCAGCAGGGTTCGGGTTCACATCCGTACCCGCTACGCGGCCACCTGAAGCCCAGATGATGGATGCGGCGATGTCGGATGACAAACCACCTCTCCAACTGATCGCGCGAATCGGCACAATGTTCGCCAACGGCACAAGCCCAGCGATGCCTCGTGAGTTGTTGACTTGGGCGCCGATGATTCCCGCTACATGGGTTCCGTGCCACGAGCTATCTCGAATCGGATCAACCCCACGCCAGTCGCCTGGATCGCTCGGATTGTCATCCCACCCCACTTGACCGAACGAGTCAGTGTCCACATAGTCACCATCGAAGGCAACCGCAGTTCCACCAGGGGCACGGACACTTGACAATTCAGGGTGGTTGGACACAAAGTCGAATCCTCCCAACATCCGGGCCCCGAAATCGCTGTGTCGCGTCACCCCTGTGTCGATGACTGCAACGGTTGAGCCCTGACCGAGGTCCTCGGCTGACCGACCAAATGTGGGTGAAAAGGTACGTTCACCGGCCACCCCATTTGAAGACCACAGATTCCACTGTTTGGAGAAGTAGTCCGTGTCGGCTTCCCTGTTTTCTGTCAAGGTCACCACCTCTTCAGCTTCAGCCCACTTCACTCGAGGGTCGGCTTCCAGAGTCTCGATGATTTTCTCAGACGCTTCGGTGGTGACAGGTTCCGTCAACCGAACCGTGCGCAGACCCTCACCTAGATCTGATTCCGGGATGAGTTCAATACCGGCAGCAGAGTCGGTTCCTGTCGCGACACCAGGAGATTGGTCTGCTTCAACACCTGGTTCGTACTGCACGATCAATCGACTGACCGCACCATCAAAACCGTTTGTTGGAATCACTTCAACTGGACCAGCAACTTCGCTTGCACCGATTTCGTTCGTCGCAGTCATGGACACTGAGTACGACACCCCATTTGTGAGTCCGCTGATTTCTGTACTCGTTCGCTCGGGATCAACAGTGACATTGATTCCCGCAGACTCAATCGAGACGACATATGCGAGCGGTGGAAGTGCGTTGTCCGCAAGCGCGTCCCATGAAACTAAAACTCCGTTGTCGATCGGGTGAGCAGAAACATTCTGTGGTGCTTGTGCGCATTGATTCGGCGACAACACTTCTGCAGTAGCAACCGTTGCATACGTTGTTGAACAAGGGAAAGTGTGGCCGAGAGCTACTTCCGCGGTGACTGGAGAAGCGGGCAGAAGAGCGGCAACGA
>Ga0208083_1000085_pt1 | contig 21830 bp, 19 predicted proteins | sample LakMenEpi07Jul09_FD_150677 | JGI IMG/M metagenome (GOLD analysis project Ga0208083, IMG submission 150677) | Freshwater microbial communities from Lake Mendota, WI - 07JUL2009 deep hole epilimnion (SPAdes) | ecosystem: Environmental > Aquatic > Freshwater > Lake > Epilimnion/Euphotic zone ...
TTGTGACCCCAGCGGGATTCGAACCCGCGCTACTGCCGTGAGAGGGCAGCGTCCTAGGCCGCTAAACGATGGGGCCGTTGCGACAACCTTGATAATCTATCACAGCCCAAAACCGACTGCCAGAGCGAAGTTTGGCTAGGCCACGGGCTTCGGTCCGAGAATCTGAAGGCCACCGGCCATCACTGAAATCTTGAGCGGTGAGTGACCCGCGGCTTCTCCGTCGGCAAAAGCTGGGGTGAGGCCTGAGTCAATCTCGACATTCTTCACGCGAACAATTTCCACCGCCGGGTGATCTACGTGACCGCCTGTGTAGACGCTCGGAAAAATCTTGATCAGTTCGCGACGCGAAATCTTGTGCACGATGAAGAGGTCGAGTTCGCCGTCGTCTGGCTTGGCTTCTGGAGTTACTTTCATGCCACCGCCGTAGCAGTCAACGTTGGTCACTGCGCAGAGCATCGCATCAATCTCGTGATACTCGCCATCGACGACCATTTTGTAGCGAAGCTTCTTGAACGCGGCCAACTCGCGAAACATTGCAAACTTGTAGCGCGATGGCCCCTTCGGAAACTTCCACTTGTTAGCTCGAGCATTCACCAGAGCGTCGAAACCAGCCGAGATAGAACCGAAGAAGAAGAACCGACCCTTGTCGTTTTCAACCAGGCCGACGTCAACGCTTCGAGTGAGGTTGAGATGGTCGGCCGCAATCTGTGTTGCCCAAACCACATCGTCAATCGGAAGCCCTAGCGCGCGAGCCGAGTCGTTTCCGGTTCCGCAGGCGATGATGCCGAGCGGCAGCTTTGCATCGGTCACCAGGTTTACTCCGAGGTGAACCATGCCATCGCCACCGGCAACAACTAACGAGTCGATCTGCTGGTGAGCAATCGCCATGCGAGCTTTAGCTTCGGCCTCTTCGATGCTGCGCGAAGTGAAGTCAACGACGTCGACGCCTAGACGTTCGAAGGTTGCGGTGATCATCGGGTATTGGGCGCGACCATTACCCCTACCGGCGGTTGGGTTGACGATCAGTCCAACAGCCATGAATTACCTCATCGTCTAAGCAGTTGAGCGTTCGCCGCCACAACTATGGTCGAGAGCGACATTAGCACTGCACCTAGGGCTGGCGATAGCACGAAGCCGAAGCCCGCAAAGGCGCCCGCTGCCAGAGGAATCGCAACGACGTTGTATCCAGCGCCCCAAATGAGGTTTTGAATCATCTTCGAGTAGGTTCTGCGGCTCAGCGAAATGGCCTGAGAGACTCCGGCCGGGTCGCTAGAGACCAACAGCAAGCCGGCCGAAGCGATGGCAACATCGGTGCCCGAGCCGATCGCGATGCCAACTTCGGCCTGCGCCAAAGCCGGGGCGTCGTTCACGCCGTCACCAACCATCGCAACCCGCTTGCCCTGCGCCTGCAACTTCTTGACCAGTTCACTCTTCTGCTGCGGCAGCACTTCGCCGTAAACCTCGGTGATGCCAAGCTTCGCACCGACCGATTCGACAACGCCCTGTGCGTCACCCGAAAGCAAAACCACGTGCTTGCCGAGTCGCTGAATGTCGCGAACGGCATCGGTGGCTGATTCACGCATGTTATCGCCAATCGAGATGTAACCCATAAGCACAGACTCGCTAAGTACATAAACGACAGTTCTGCCGAGCTGGTTTTCTTCGTGGGCGCGCAGCAGGTCATTTGCCGAGAGCGTGAGATTGCGAGAAGTCAGCAAGCCGGGGCCACCGACGGTAACCACGGTTGCGCCAACTCTTGCGGTCACGCCAATGCCAGGAATCGTTCTGAAGTCTTTGGCAGGCAAAACTTCGAGATGTTCGGCTTGCGCGACAATTGCGCGGCCGAGCGAGTGCTCGGAATACTTTTCAACCGCCGCGGCAAGAGCCAACATCTCGTTAGAGTCGTTGCGACCTTCAACCGAATAGACGCCAGCGACTTTGCGCTTGCCTTCGGTTAGGGTTCCGGTCTTGTCAAACACAACAACGTCAACGTTGCGCAGCGCTTCAAACGACTTGCGATCGCGAATGAGCAGACCGCTCTTCGCAGCCTTGCTTGAGCTGATTGAGGTAACCAGCGGAATCGCAAGGCCGAGCGCGTGCGGGCAGGCGATTACCAAAACGGTAACCACGCGCTCGAGCACGAAGTCGGCGGTTGGGTCGGCCAGCAGCGGCCAGAGCACCGCGGTGAGCGCTGCCGCAACCGTTGCCACATAGAACAGCCAGCCGGCAGCCCGGTCGGCAAGCCGCTGGGTCTTCGACTTCGAGGCCTGAGCCTCAGCCACCAGGCGCATAACACCGGCAATCATCGTGTCGCCACCCACCTTGGTGATGCGAATGGTTAGGGTTCCTTCGCCGAGCGCCGAGCTGGCACCGTTGATGGTGCCGGCAACCACCGAGTCGCCCACACTCTTGCGAACCTCGCGCGACTCTCCGGTAACCATCGATTCGTCGATGTCGCTTGAACCTTCGACCACCTCGCCGTCGGCGGCAATTGCACTGCCCGGGCGCACCAAAATCAAGTCGCCAACCTTGAGCAGTGCGGTTGCCACATTCTTGATTTGTTCGCCCTGAATTAGATCTGCGGTGGCTGGCACGAGTTTCGCCAACTCCCCAACCGCATTCTGCGCGCGCATGATTGAGTTCATCTCAATCCAGTGGCCGAGCAACATAATCGAAATCAGCGCTGCGAGCTCCCACCAGAAATCCATGCCGGCCCACTCGATGCCGAGGGTCTGCACAATTGTGATAAACGAGCTGTAGACAAACGCAACGATGATGGCCATCGCAATCAACGCCATCATTCCGGGTTGGCGAGCTTTGATTTCTTGCCATCCGGTCTTCAAGAAAACGCGACCGCCGGTGAAGAATAAAATCACACCCAAAACCGCTGGGATGTATTCGCTGCCGAAGAACACCGGCATCGGGTAACCGAGCAACTGGTGAACCGTCATCGAGAAATACATGATTGGCAAAGTTAGAACTAGCGACCACCAGAACTGTTTCTTGAAGTCACCGTGACCCGAGTGATCGTGACCGGCATGACCAGAGTGATCATGGCCGTGCATGTCGTGACCCGCGTGCATCGAGTGATCGTGTGCGCCGCCGGCAACTACGGGGTCGTGTGAACCGCCGGTTGCGCAGCAGTTGTGACCCTGCTGAATTTCGTTGACGAGGTGGTGCTTCTGATCGCACTTGCATTCGTTCGGCGGGCAGTGGCACTCACCGCCGGGGTTGTGATCGCAAACGCACATAACTGGGTTTGGTGAATGTGCCTCGCACTTATGTTCAGACATTAGCCTTGGTCTCCTCGGTTGTTGAGTTCGTAGATTTTTGAAAGTTCGTCTTGGGCGGCAGTGATCTGCGCCGGGTCGCCCGATGCCATCATGTGGGCGATGTGGGTCTTGATGTGGTTCTCGGCCACTAACTTGTTCACCGAACCCAGCGCCTTCTGCGCTGCTAGCGACTGGGTGATGATGTCCATGCAGTATTCCTCATCGTCTACCATTTTCTTTAGGCCACGAATCTGACCTTCGAGAATGCTGAGTCTGTGCTGCAAACGCTTCTTAATGTCTGGTTCCATGTGCCTATAATACCCCTAGGGGGTACTGCTCGTGAAAGGCTCAAAATGACCAACCGAACCGGCAAGTTTCTAGCCACAGCCGCGGCCGCCGCCCTGCTGATGGCCTCAATGACTGCTTGCACAGCGGGCACGACCGAGATGAGCCACGATGACCACCAGTCTGACTCCGCCGCTGCCGGCTTCTCTAGCGATGACATCATGTTTGCTCAAATGATGATTCCGCACCATGAGCAGGCCATCGAAATGAGCACTCTTGCCGAAACCCGCGCCCAGAACCCAGAGGTTATTGCCCTGGCCGCCAAGATCAAGGCAGCACAGACACCCGAGATTGAGACCATGAAAGGCTGGCTCACCAAAGCCGGCGCATCGCTCGACATGGGTCACGCCGCCCACATGGATGGCATGCTCACCGACTCGCAGATGCAGGCACTGAAGAATGCCTCGGGTGTCGAATTCGATCGACTGTTTCTAGAGGGCATGATTTTGCACCACGAGGGTGCAGTTGAAATGACCGAGATGGTCACCGGCTCGAAAAATGCTGACGCTCACTCGCTCGGCCACTCCATCGACGATTCACAGACCGACGAGATTGCATACATGAAAGATCTGCTCGGCAAGCTGTAAGTTCGAAACCATGAAGGTCACCAAACTCGAGCACGCCACCCTGATTCTTGAACAGGGCGACGACCGCGCGGTAATCGATCCGGGTTCATACACTCGCCCGCTATCGGGGTTGAGCAACATCCGTGCGGTTGTGATGACTCACATGCACGACGACCACTGCTTCGAAGAGCAGCTCGATCGAATCGTGGCGGAGAACACCAATGCTCTGCTGTTCGGCACCGACGACGTGCGCAAGCGCCTCGCTGAATCGCGGCCGCAACTTGCGGTGACTAGCGTGCACCACGGCGACTACCACGTGGTTGGCAATTTCACGTTCGAGTTTTTCGGCGACATGCACAAAGAGATTCACCACAGCATCCCTGTGATTCAAAACTGCGGAGTCATGGTTAACGACCTGCTCTACTACCCTGGCGACAGCTTCACCCGCCCAGACCGACCGGTCGCGCTGCTCGCCTGCCCGTCGAGTGCTCCGTGGGCGAAGATTGCAGACATTATCGATTTCGTTGACGAGGTTAGGCCGGCTCTCTCATTTGGCACCCATAACATTCACCTCAGCGAAGAGGGTCACAAGATGTATAACGGCCGCATTAAGCAGCTCACCGAAAAACACGGCGGCACTTTCGAGCACCTAGAGCCGGGTGAATCGACCACGGTTTAGTTTCGACGGGTTTTGGCGTTAGCCAAGCGCAACGATTACGGCGAGCACCACCGAGAGCAGTAACACCGGCACCCACATCTGACGCTCTTTCTTGCTGCGCGAGATTGAGTTCATGATCAGGCCAAGCGTGAAGAAAGCCACGAGAGCCCAGTTGACCCAAGAGTTTGGCTCGGCCGGCAACACCGGAGTGAAGACCCCCGCCTGGGCGAAATAGTGACCGCTCAGAGCCAGCAGTGTTGCAAATGAGAAGGCGCTGGCTATGCGCAAGCGGGTTGGAAGCTTGCCCTTGTTTTGCCCGCCGAAGGCATACTCGCCCATTGGCGCGCCCAGAACCAGGGCGAGTTGGAATAGGGCGACCACGATCTGAACGATGGCCATGATGATTGCTGCTGTTTGCATTTTGCTGGGATACCAGGACTCGAACCTAGAACAAAGGAACCAGAAACCTTCGTGTTGCCAATTACACCATATCCCACTGGTTTGGCGGCCCCGAGAGGCTACCAAGGTGACTAGCACCAAGGGTCAATCTTACAAGCGCTCAGCGGCACCCGCAAACGATGTTTGGGCTAAAAGCCATAAACCCAAGGTCGCCACATGCAGTCGATGTATTTCTTGTGTTCGGTGAGAGTTTTGCAATTTTCAACTCTGGCCATGTACCAGGCATTCACCTCTTCGAGGCTAGCGCCCTCCCCCGGCCCTGGATTGATGTGAGCGTTGGGCTCATAACCAGACTCTTCGTCTGTGGTGTAAGGGTTAGTGAAGCCGCCAGCTTCCCACTCTTCTCTCGTTAGAGACATCTGAGGATGATCAGACATCTTGCTAACTGCAAGCGTTGGCGTCGGAGTTGGAGTTGGTGTCTCTACCACCGAGACCGTTGTTGGCGTTGGCGTGGGAGTTGGAGCGGCATTCTCCTGCGCGTTGGCAATCGCTGCAGATGCGGCGATTGCACCCAGCAAAACTAAGCCCGTGAGAAGGTGAATCTTTTTCATATTCGCAGAGTACCTCAGGCCGAAGCCGCGAAACCCCTGAGGCGCGCAATTGTCTCTGTCTTGCCCAAGATCTGCATCGATTCGAACAGCGGCGGCGAGATGCGGCGACCCGAAATCGCGGTGCGAAGCGGGCCAAAAGCAACGCGTGGCTTCAACTCCATCTGCTCGATCAGCAAAGCATTCAACAATTCTTGGATGTGCTCGGTCTTGAAGTCTGCGTCACTAACGCCGTCGAGTTTTGCTGCGGCAGCGGTTGCAATTTCAGCTGCGTTCTCTGGCAGGCCGGCGCGAGCGTCATCTTCGATCACGATCTGGTCAGCTGTCTTAAACAAGAAACCGAGCATGTCTGGTGCTTCACCGAGCACCGTGATTCGCTCTTGAATCAGCGGTGCGGCCTCAGCCAAAACTGCCTGCTCGGCGTCGCTCACAGTTGAGCCGAGAATTCCTGCGCTTTGAAGATAAGGAATCAAACGGTTCAAGAAATCAGCCGGGTCGAGCAGGCGAATGTGTGATGCGTTGATTGCGTCTGCCTTCTTCTGGTCGAATCGCGCAGGGTTGGGGTTCACGTTGACGATGTCGAACGCGCCGACCATTTCGTCTAGCGAGAACACATCGCGGTCAGCGCTGAGACCCCATCCGAGAAGTGCTAGGTAGTTCAGCAAACCCTCTGGAATGAACCCGCGGTCGCGGTGGTGAAAGAGGTTGCTCTCTGGGTCGCGCTTCGAGAGCTTCTTGTTGCCATCGCCCATCACAAACGGAAGGTGGCCGAACTGCGGAATGAAAGATGTGATTCCCGCCTCGAACATCGCGTTGTAGAGAGCGATCTGGCGAGGGGTCGAAGAGAGTAGGTCTTCACCGCGAAGCACGTGGGTGATTCCCATGAGTGCATCGTCAACCGGGTTCACCAGTGTGTAGAGCGGCTGACCGTTTGGTCGAACGACTACGAAGTCAGGAAAACTTCCGGCAGGAAAAGTGATTTCGCCGCGAACGAGGTCGGTGAACGAGATGTCTTGGTCTGGCACACGCAAACGTAGTGCTGGCTGGCGACCCTCGGCGCGATAGGCCGCGCGCTGCTCTTCGGTGAGGTCGCGCTCTGAGTTGTCATAGCCAAGCTGAACCGCGCGACCGGCAGCCTTGTTTCGGGCGTCGATCTCTTCGGCGTTTAGGTAGCTCTCATAGATGTGGCCGCTGGCCTTGAGCTTCTCAATCACTGCCAGGTAGATGTCGCCGCGCTGGCTCTGACGGTATGGTTCGTGTGGGCCGCCGATGCCGACGCCTTCATCCCAGTTGAGACCTAGCCAACGAAGTGCTTCAAGAATTTGGTCAAACGATTCTTCGCTGTCGCGCTCAACATCGGTGTCTTCGATGCGAAAGACGAAGGTTCCGCCGGTGTGGCGGGCATAAGCCCAGTTGAACAGCGCTGTGCGAACCAATCCCACGTGCGGCGTGCCAGTTGGGCTCGGGCAGAAGCGAACCTTGATGTCTGCGCCGGTGGCAGTGGTGAACGGGGCTGTGATTGTCGTCATAACCCGTCAAGTCTAGGCGAAGGGCCTGTTGCGCGGCCTCTACTGAACTGGGTTGATGAGGGTTCCGATGCCCTCGATCTCGCACTCGATGATGTCACCGTTTTTGATCGGGGTTATTCCGGCAGGGCTGCCGGTCAAGATGATGTCCCCGGGCAGCAGTGTCATGTTCTTCGAGACGTGCGAAACGATTTCGCGAATGTTGAACACCATGTCGGTTGTGTCGGCGTGTTGAATTACCTCGCCGTTGATGCGGCTTTCAAGAGTTGCGCTTTCGACGTCGAAGTCGGTTTCGATCCATGGGCCGAGCGGGCAGAAAGTGTCGAAACCCTTTGAACGCGCCCACTGGCCATCTTCAAACTGAAGGTCGCGAGCGGTTACGTCGTTGGCGATTGTGTAACCCCAGATGTGTGCGTCGACATCTTCTTGCTCAATGTTCTTGGTGATCTTGCCAATTACAATCGTCAGCTCACACTCTAGGTCGACATGCTCGCTCTGCCAGGGCAAAACAATAGGTTCGCCTGGGCCAACAATTGCGGTCGAAGGTTTCAAGAAAATCAGGGGCTCGTCAGGAACCTCTTCGCCGATCTCGGCTGCGTGCGCTGCGTAGTTCTTGCCGATGCAAACAATCTTTGATGGCACAACCGGAGCAAGAAGCTTCACGTCTTTCATCGCAACGCGTTCGCCGGTGTATTCGATTGCGACTAGCGGGTGGCCTTCGAGAATTCGCAGCTCAGGGCCATCAACTACTCCAAATCTGGCTTCGTCATTGAGCCAGAATCTTGCGATTCGCATTTGCTTCTTTCTGTTGAGCGTTTAGTTGCTCAACTTGAACATCCAGTTGTGGCGGTCTTCGACCGTTCCATACTGAATGCCAGTTAGTTCTTTACGCAGGCTAACAGTTAGCTCGCCCGGTTCGGCGTTGGGGTTGCCGATTGTGCCGTTTTTGCTCTTGAATTCGCCAATCGGAGTGATCACGGCAGCCGTGCCACAGGCAAACATCTCAACGATTTCGCCGGTTTCGAGCCCGGTCTTCACTTCGTCAATTGAGATGCGGCGCTCTTCGAGCTTCAACCCGCGATCACGGATGAGCTGGCAAATCGAGTCGCGGGTAATGCCTCGCAGAATCGTTCCGTCGAGGTCTGGGGTCACCACGCGGCCATCGCGATAGACGAAGAACACGTTCATGCCGCCGAGCTCTTCGATATAGGTTTCGGTTTCTGGGTCTAAGAACAGCACCTGCGAGCATCCGTGTTCGTAGCCCTCGTTTTGAGCCATGAGCGACGCCGCGTAGTTGCCGCCGGTCTTTGCCTCACCGGTTCCACCCTTGCCGGCGCGCGCCGAACCGAGTGCCAACCAAATCGAAATCGGCTTGATGCCACCGGTGAAATAAGGGCCAACCGGCGAGGCAATCACGCGATACTCGGCGCGGTGAGCCGAGCGAACACCCAAGAAGTTTTCGGCGGCAATTTCAAATGGACGAATGTAGAGCGTCTTTTCGTTGACCGGCTGCGGCACCCACTTGCCGTCAACCGCAATCAACTGCCGAAGCGATTCGATAAACATTTCGGTTGGCAACTCTGGCAGTGCCATGCGGCGAGCCGACAGCTGCAGGCGACGAGCGTTGTCGGCCGGGCGGAAAGTCCAGATAGAGCCGTCCTCGTGACGATAGGCCTTGATGCCCTCGAAGATCTCTTGGCCGTAGTGCAGAACGGCAGCAGATGGGTCCATGAGAATCGGCCCGTAAGGCACGACTTCGGCCGAGGTCCATCCGTGGTCTTTTTGCCAAACGCAAACGACCATGTGGTCGGTGAGGTTTGCTCCGAAGACCGGTGCCTCAAGAATTGCCTCGCGCTCGGCGTCTGGCTTCGGGTTGGTTGAGAGAGTTACCTTGAAAGTCGGGTTCGTCATTCCTTCTTCTTTCTAGAGCAGAGCAAGAATGCTCTGGGCAACTTCGGTGGTCGAACGCTTCGCGGTGCCGCGAGTGGCTAGGTCTTGCGCTACCGCATTCTCGATGCGCGCGGCTGCAACATACTGCCCGAGGTGCCCGAGCAACATCGAAGCCGAGAGAATCGCAGCGGTTGGGTCGGCGAGGTTCTTGCCCGCGATGTCTGGGGCTGAGCCGTGAATTGGTTCAAACATGCTCGGATACGCTCCGGTCGGGTTGATGTTTCCCGATGCGCCAAGCCCGATGCCGCCACCGATTGCTGCGGCGAGGTCGGTCAAGATGTCACCGAACAAGTTGTCGGTGACGATTACGTCGAAGCGCTCTGGGTCGGTTGCCATGAAGATCATGGCGGCATCGACGTGCTGGTAGTCGACCTTCACACTCGGAAACTCTTCGGCAATGCGATCGACCGTGCGCTGCCATAGCGAACCGGCGTGAATCAAAACGTTGTGTTTGTGAACGAGCGTGAGTTTCTTGCGGTCGCGCTCAACAGCAACTTCGAAGGCATAGCGAACCAAGCGCTCAACTCCAAAGGCGGTGTTCACCGAAACCTCGTTGGCAACCTCGTGTTCGGTGCCAACGCGAATCGCTCCGCCATTGCCAACATAGAGACCCTCAGTGCCTTCGCGCACCACGACGAAGTCGATCTTGCCCGGGTCGGCTAGCGGACTAACCACTCCCGGATACAACTTGGTCGGCCGCAGGTTCACGAAGTGGTCGAAAGTGAAGCGCAACTTGAGCAGCAATTGACGCTCGAGAATGCCTGAGGTGACTCGAGGGTCACCGATGGCACCGAGCAAGATTGCGTCGTGTTCGGCGAGGGCTGCGAGGTCGGCATCCGTGAGGGTTTCACCAGTGGCAAGGTAGCGACGAGCACCTAGGTCGAACTCGGTGGTCTTGAAGTCGACGCCAGAACCGGCGGTCACCTTGTTGATTGCCTCGAGGGCAATAGCGGTTACCTCAGGGCCAATGCCGTCTCCGCCGATGACGGCGATCTTGTATTCACGGGTCACGAATGCTCCAAAGGTCTTTGCTTCAGGCAAGTCTAGCCAAGTGCGCTAGGGCGCTGGGGGCTAGAGTTTGCGGGCCTTGAGCACCAGGGTGATTGAGGGCTTGAGGCCATCTTTGGTTTGAATTTGCCCCTCTAGGTTTTCGAGCATCTCTATCTCAACCGGCTGGTCGGCCATGATTTCGCGAATCTCGTCGATGTCGGCGAGCAGATCTGGGTTTTGCTGGCCCGAATAGTCGCTGGCCAGGTTCGCGCGTGAGTGCCAAACGCAACAGAGCACTCCCCCTGAGCGAATGTTTTCGATTAGGCAGTCGAGTGCGTCGGCAAGGTCGTTCACTTCAAGCTGTAGGTAGGCCACGACTCCTAGGTCAACCGGAGTCAGCACCGATTCGAAGCCCGTGGCATCGGCACAATTAGCAAAAACCTTTTCGCTGACACCGCGCTCTTCAGCAAACTTCAAGAACTTGGTTAGACCAACGCTCGAGATGTCGATGTTCTCGACTTGCCAGCCTTTTTCGGCAAAGAAGATTGCGTTGCGGCCTTCGCCACCGGCGAGGTCAATCATCTTGCCCTTGGGCAGACCTTCACAATATTCCTTGACGAAACGGTTTACGGTATCTGTGTAAATCAGGTCGTCAGTTGCGGCAAACTTATCGTTCCAATATTGCTGCGGGGTTTTGTCAGTCATTACCGGAGATTAGCTAGTGATTGGCAAGCCGGTGATTGCCGCTGCATCGTCGAGACCGCCGGCGTTGGTGAGCTCACCGGTAAATCCAAGTTCGCGCATCAACGGAATCGCCTCTGACACGCGACCACCCGAACGGCAGTAGATGATGTAGTCGGCGTTCTTAGCGAGCTTGACGATTAGTTCTTCGAAGTCAGGGCTTCGAAAGTCAAGTACGATTGCGCCGTCGATGTAACCTTCGGCAACCTCGGCAGGTGTGCGAATGTCGAGAACTTTTGCGGCCATGCCTACAGCCTATGAAAAGTTAACGTTAATGGCAGTCATTTGCTCTGCCTCAATGGCAATGCGAACCTGCTCGAGAATCGAAGCATCAACCGGTGAGTCAACGGTAATCACCGAAAGCGCCTTTCCACCCTTTTGCTGGCGAGCGATCTGCATGGCGGCGATGTTGATGCCTGCCTCGGCGAATGCCTTGCCATAGATGGCCACGATGCCAGGACGGTCGCCATAGACCATGAGAACCATGTTCTCGGCCATGGCCAACTCGACCTCGTAGCCGTTGATGGCAACGATCTTCTGGTGAAGCTTCGGGCCAATCACGGTGCCAGAGACCGAAGCGGTGGTGCCGTCGGCGAGAGTTGCCTTTATAGATGTGACGTTGCGATACTCCTCGCTTAGCGAGTCAACCGTGAGCTTCACGGCAACACCGCGCTGCTCAGCGAGCAGTGGAGCGTTCACATAACTAACCTGCTCGGTAACCGCGTTCTGAAAGAAGCCTTTCAAGCCGGCAAGCTTCAAGACCGAGACATCGTGAGCAGCAATCTCGCCGCGAACCTCAACGTCGATTCCGGCAACGTTTCCACCAGAAATTGCAAACAAGACCTGACCCATGTTCTCCATGAGTGCGATGCCAGGCTTGACCGAAGAGTCGATGTTTCCACCGGCAACGTTCACTGCGTCAGGAACAAGATCTCCAGCGAGTGCCAAGCGAACCGACTTGGCAACCGAGATTCCTGCCTTCTCTTGCGCTTCGTCAGTCGAGGCACCGAGGTGAGGAGTAACAACAATGTTTTCTAGTTCAAGCAGAGGCGAACCCTTTGGTGGTTCGTTCACAAACACGTCGAGACCAGCTCCAGCAATGCGCTTCGACTTGAGTGCCTCATAAAGTGCAGCCTCGTCGATGATTCCACCGCGTGAGCAGTTGACGATGCGAAGGTTTGGCTTCGCCTTTGCAAACTGTGCGGTCGAGATCATCCCAGTGGTTTCAGGTGTCTTTGGAATGTGAATCGTGATGAAGTCTGACTGCTCAAGAACCTCATCGATAGTTGCCAACTTCACACCGATCTGCTCTGCGCGAGCAGGGGTGACATAAGGGTCATAGCCGATGAGGTTTGCCCCGAAGCCAGCTAGACGCTGAGCAACAAGTGTGCCGATGCGGCCGAGGCCGATGATGCCGATGGTCTTTTCATAAAGCTCAACACCAGTGTATTTCGAGCGCTTCCACTCGCCTGCCTTGAGCGATGCGTTGGCATCTGGAATGAAACGTGCGAGAGACATGAGGTGACCAATGGCCAGCTCGGCTGCCGAGATCACGTTTGAGGTTGGTGCGTTGACCACCATCACACCGGCGTTGGTCGCCGCCTTGATGTCTACGTTGTCTAGGCCAACACCCGCGCGGGCCACGACCTTGAGTTTTGGTGCTGCCGCAATAGCCTCGGCGTCAACTTGGGTTGCCGAACGCACAAGGATGGCGTCTGCGGAAGCAAGAGCCTTGAGAAGAGCTGGGCGGTCGGTGCCGTCAACGTTCACGATCTCGAAGTCTGGGCCGAGTGCCTCAACGGTGGCGGGTGAAAGCTCTTCGGCGATAAGTACGACTGGCTTGGTCAAAGGGTAATCCTCTTCATTGGTATTTGGTGGGGATCACCACGGCAGCAGCGGCGTGGAATGGCTCAAGTCTAGCGGGCAGAGCGCTGAAGCCTTTTAAGCGACTTTGTAAAGCGCTCTCTGCGCCTGAAGGAAGATTTCTCTGGCCTTGTCTGCTCCACCTAGTTTTCTGGCTGCATCGCCAATCGCTAGGTATTTGAGTTGAAGCAAAATCGGCAACTGCTTATCGTCGAGTTCGGCAACACCCGTTTGGATGTAACGATTGAGGACGAATTCGATAAATTCCCGTTGTTCCTCAGTCAAATTGCTTCTTAGGTCGGGCCTGGTTACTTGAACACGCTCTTCGCGAGTTATTGGTTCTTTAGCAAAAGCCACGAATTCCAAAACGTCGAAAATATCAGACTGTTCAGCCTCAATCAATTTTTGAATATCAATGAGATCGTCCAAGCCGAATCCTGCTTCTTCAAGCCGAGTGAGTAATCCACGGCGAGTCTCTGGATCAGCCCAGATTTCACGAAGCTTTTCCTCCGAGCTGAAGTATTCAGGTAAGTACAGAACATCAAACAACGACGCAATGAATTCCTGAGCGGTCATTGCCTTGCCGTCAGGGCCCATGAAGATCGTTTCTTTGAAGTGCTGAATCTTTCGTTCAGTGCCATCGCGAAGTTTAATAATCACTTTTTTTGAAACATCCGAGTCATCGGCTTCATCCGTTGACTCGGGACCTGGTCCGCCTGGCTTAGGACCGGCCCCTGGATCAGGCGGCACCGGTAACTCAGGTTCTCCATCCCAATCCGAATCTTGAAAATGCTGGTGAGCTTTGACAAAGTCATAAACCGTGAAATAGTTCTTACCTTCAAAAAGACGGGTACCTCTACCGATGATTTGTTTGAATTCGATTATCGAACTGACGGTTCTCAGTAGAACAATGTTTCTAACATTTAGAGCGTCTACTCCAGTCGATAATTTGTGTGAAGTGGTCAAAATTGTCGGTTCGAGTTTGTCATTGTCCTGAAATGCTCTGAGGTATTGCTCGCCAAGTTCACCATCGTTAGAGGTCACTCGAACGCAATAATTCGGCCCTTTTCCTGGACTATTTTGGTTGATTAAGTCTCGGATGTGGGCAGCATGGTCTTGGTTAGCGCAAAAAACCAAGGTTTTTTCTTCGGGATTAATCTCCGAGAGAAATTGTCTAACTCGATCTTCTTCTCGAGCACGAATGTAAATGTTCTTGTTGAAATCTCGTTCCGTATAAACGCGTCCTGGCTCTACGTCTCCTTGCAAAATCTCATCACCTGGGCGATATACATATTCATCAAGATTTGACGCAATGGTTCTGACTCTGAATGGCGTCAGGAATCCATCGTTGATTCCATCTTTGAGCGAGTATGTGTAAACCGGATCACCAAAATATTTATAAGTGTCTACGTTATCGTCGCGCTTCGGCGTTGCTGTCAGGCCGAGTTGAACCGCTGGGGCAAAGTAATCCATAATTGCTCGCCAGTTGCTCTCATCGTTTGCTCCACCGCGGTGACATTCGTCAATAATGATGAAGTCAAAAAAGTCGCTTGGATATTCTCCAAAATTAAATCCTTCAACATCGCCATTATTGTTTCTTGTCATAAAGGTTTGAAAGATGGTGAAAAAGATACTGCCATTCTTTGGCACAGCACCTCGTCGAGCAATTTCATTCGGCCTAATTCTCACGAGTGCGTCCGCCGGAAATGCACCAAAAGCGTTGTAAGCCTGGTCAGCAAGGATGTTACGGTCGGCTAGAAACAGGATTCTAGGCAGCCTTGTCGCTTCACCGGTCAAATTCCATCTAGTTTGGAATAGCCTCCAAGCGATTTGGAATGCGATGGCAGTTTTTCCGGTTCCTGTAGCGAGCGTAAGTAGTACCCTCTTTTGACCATCCGAAATGGCATCTAGAACTCGTTGGATAGCTAATTCCTGATAGAAACGAGGTTGCCAAACGCCGCCTTGTGATTCAAATGGAACGGAATTTAGTTTCTCTTTCCATGCGTTATCACTTGCTGAGACCAGTGCATAGAGTTCCTGTGGAGAAGGGAACTGGGCTACATCGCCCTCGTCTCCAGTGGCCATGTCGATTGCATAGATCTTGTGGCCGTTAGTCGAATAAGTGTGACGAATTTGAAGTTTCGTTGCGTAATCTTTAGCCTGGCCTACCCCCTCAGTATGTGAGAGCGATTCCTTTTTTGCTTCAACAACAGCGATTTTTTGACCTTTGAACTCAAGGACATAATCCGCCTTGAGCGCTGGCCCGCGCTTTCCATTCGCTTGAATGCGGCCTTTAGTTATTTGGTATTCAGATCTGACACGGACCTCTGGCCCATCCCAACCAGCCCCCTTGAGCGCTGGATCAATTAAGTCGTGGCGAGTTTCGGCTTCATTGCGCATTGTTTTAGATCCCCCCAAATGTTGCCTTGTAGACGGCCTGTTTAAGATTAGCCACTTCTCGCAAACTCAATTCAAAAATCTCTTTTTGTTGAGCCAGAGCAACTTCGACATCGTCCAGCTTCTGCACGATTTGGCTCTGGACCTGGAGGGAAGGCATGTTTATCGGACAATCTAGTACCTGCCCGAGTTTCAGATGGGTTTGCTTTTGGCCATCGTCAAATGCCAACAAGAAAGGATGTCTATTCACGGCGTGATATAAGTACTTAGGAATAAACGACTCTGACCTAATTGCTATGACTCGTTGATTCAAGGCGTACTTATCGGACGTGTCGACCAAAAATGCTTTTGCCAGCGCCTTGCCGTTGGGTAGGTCGCTCAACACAAAAACAACATCGCCGTATTCAAGTGGAGAAAGGTTTTTGTTCACCCTTCGAGCCAATTTTCCCTCCGAAGAGACAAACTTACTCGTAATCAACTCATAACTACCGTCAGGCACAACGTGGGGTTCATGTGCTTTACCGTTGAAATATCTACACACGTCGCCAAGCCTTACCAAGTTTTTACTCTTCTGCATAAGCCCGTTCAATGTTGATGCCCATAGATCGCTCGTCGATTTCAGCGATTTTTGAAGATTTGACTCAAGCTCATCCATTGCCGCAAGGGCTTTGCGCAGTTTCTCGACCAACTCCTGTTGAACTTTCAATGGGGGAACAGGGCACTTGATTTTGACTACATCTTTTGGATAAACGTGCTTTTGGGCAGCGCCGCGACTGAGCTCTCTGATTATGAAGTCTTCCTTGTGCTTTAAGAACGCATAAAGGAACTCTTGGTCAATAATCGAAGAGTCGCTACTCAACACTGTTATGCAGTCGCTGGCATAAATTGGCTCAGGCCAATGGTTTACAAGCCCAGCATTGCCCGAACCACTTATTGTTATGCATCCACCAGGCCGATTGCTCACTGAATGAAAGTAAGCAGGCTTTGTACCGCCGGCAATGACCGGCACTGTGCCAGGTTGTGTCGTTTTCCGCGTTATTGTGACACCGCGCTCGACTTTCGCAATTGACCCTAACTCGACCGTGGGCCAGTCCAAACTCATATCAAGCCCTTGAGCTTCTGAATAATTTCACTCGACTTGTTTTCGTATTTTGCAAGCAAGTCCAGAATTTCAGCTGGGGTTCTTTCATCACTTATCTCGATGCGATTTACATTCTTCACGGACAAATCCAATGTTTGCGGATCTAAAGATTCTGCCGACACATTCCAAGAGTTTTCAGTTTCGGATTTTTGGTTAAAGAGTGTTGTAAATTCCTTGAGATCTAAATCATTCAGTGGATTCGTTTTGCCGAGATTCCTGTCAAGATTTAACTGGTAGTACCAAATATTTTTCGTCGGCTCACCCTTTGTGAAAAATAGCACTACAGTCGACACCCCGGCCCCTATAAACACGCCCTTAGGGAGATCCAAGATTGAGTGCAAATTGCATGTCTCAAGAAGCTCCTTTCGAACCCCTGTGGCATCTGAGTTTGATAGGAATGTGCTTTTAATTACAATCGCTGCCCTACCACCAGTCTTTAGGGCTTTGATGAAATGCTGAAGGAACAGGTAAGCCGTTTCGCCGGAACGAATTGGGAAATTCTGCTGTACTTCCGCCCGCTCACTACCACCAAATGGAGGGTTGGCAAGAATGACATCAAATCTGTCCTTCTCTTGAATTTGCATTACGTTTTCGCCCAGGGTATTTGTGTGAATGATTTTCGGGGCTTCAATGCCATGCAGAATCATGTTCATTGTTCCAACGATGTAAGCGAGAGACTTGACCTCTTTACCAACAAAAGTTCTCTTTTGAAGAGTTTCAATTTCGTTGGTTGAAAGTTTTCCATTCCACATGTGATGAAAAGCTTCGACTAAAAAACCAGCCGAGCCGCATGCAGGGTCGTAAACCGTTTCACCAACTTTGGGGTTGATTATGTTCACCATCGCCCGAATCAATGGTCTGGGAGTGTAATACTCTCCGCCATTTCTTCCAGCATTACCCATTCCTTTGATTTTGTCCTCGTAGAGAGAGGACATCTCATGCTTGTTTTCAGCTGATTCAAATCTGAGCGTATCGAAACGGTTCACGATCTCTCGCAGGTTGTAACCACTTTGCAACTTGTTTCTTACTTCAGAAAAAATCTCGCCAATTTTGTACTCTAAGGTTTCTGGATCTTTGGACGAATCCTTGAAGGACGCCAAGTAGGGCCATAACTCACCATTGACAAAGTCAAGCAAGTCTTGACCAGTCAAAGCACGATTGTGATCTATACCACCAGAGTTGTCGCGCGGAGCAGCCCAAGTGTCCCATCTAAATGCCCGTTTGATTATTGGATGGTAGCCCTGGTTCTTTAAGGTTGCCGCCAAGTTTCGCTCCCCCTCAAGATCTTCAAGATACTTGAGGAAAAGAACCCAAGAAGATTGCTCAACGTAATCAAGAGCCGTGCTGCACCCTGAGTCCTTGCGAAGAATGTCGTCTACGTACTTGAAAGCATTTTCAAACAATGTGCCCCATTTCTTTCTTTTATTATCGTTCAATTCCAGGCGTGAGCAAGACAAGAGAGTCGGTAGCCTATAGGAGTTCGAAAAAATTGCAATTTTAGAAAAAGCTGGGGGCGAAATGGACGTTACTGAATCGACACTGCGGTCAATTCTCGAAGGCAGCAAGCAATATCGGGTTCCGCTGTACCAGCGTGCCTATGCCTGGAAGCAAAAGAACTGGGAAAACATTTGGGTTGACCTGGTCGACCTGGCCAATCTTCGCAAGGATGCGGCCAACACCTCGCACTTTACTGGCACGTTGGTGCTCGATACAGGCACAATCACAACAGAAATGACACAGTTTCTGGTCGTTGACGGTCAGCAACGATTGACGACACTCAGTGTCTTGCTCGCTGCTCTTGCATCCCAGTATCGAAAACTGGGAGATGAAATGCGATTTAAGAAGATTCAAGAGCAAGTCTTGGTCTTTCCTTTCGCGTCGACCCCTGACACCCGTTATCGACTTAGGCCCGCCAACTATGACGAAGCGCCCTTTCAAAAGGCCGTCGAAGGTGAAGCGCCTAAAAACGATGCGTCTCTAGTTGACGATGCCTTCAGGTTCTTCACAAAGAAACTAGAGAGCGTTGCTAGTGAGAACCTAACCTTGGAGGACATTGAGGCCGCAGCGCTTAACGGCCTCAAATTTGTCACGATTACGGCCAAGGCGGAAGATAACGTGTATCGCATTTTCGAATCAATAAACAACACTGGAATAGCTCTCAGCCAAGCCGACCTGATTCGCAATGTCATTTTTATGCGTCTTGGCGATGAAGGCTCAAACTTACATGCGACTCTATGGGAACCGATTCAGCAAGATTTAGTGCCTGAGGACATTGAAAACCTATTTTGGATAGATGCCCAATGGCGTAATGCTGAAGTACGAAAACTTGACACCTATGAAGTGCAGAAGAAGCACATCCTCGATCTAAGCCACGATGGGCTTGTTAGCTATCTCAAAGATTGCCTAGTTATAGCAAATGCCTTGAGGCGTATCCGGCTAACTAAAGCCACCACAGGTAACAAGAATAAACCAATCGAAAATTCCCTCTCGCGCCTAGCCGCTCTTGAGATGCCCGGAGCTCTAGTTCTCATCACTCGAGTTGTTTACCTACAAGAGAGGGGCCTGGCAAGCGTGGAGGAAACCTCGCTAGCACTCAAGACCATCGAAAGCTACCTGGTAAGGAGAGCAATAGCGGCTGTGCCAGTTAGCAACCTTGGTGGTATTTGCTCAGCTTGCGCTTTCCAGCTAAACGGCGAAACAGCGAACGAGATTCACAAGAGACTGTCCACCGGCCGCCGAAAATATCTGACCGATTCAGACATCCGAAAGGAATTTCTAGAAGCGCCTAGATACTCAAGAGGGCGTCGTGACCATCTCAAGTTAATCTTGTCTTGGTTGCTAGTCAAGCAACAGGGTAAGGATGTTATCGATTTCAACACAATGTCAATCGAACACGTTCTGCCTCAAAATCTGGATAAAGCACGCGATGAATTCGTGTTAACTCTCGCACCCGAAGATGATTTGCATGAAGTGCACCGCGATATGGTTCACACGTTCGGCAATTTGACCTTGACTAACCACAACTCCGAATTGAGCAATGAGCCGTTCAGCGTAAAGCGCGGCACATGGCTATCAGATACCTCTGTATTGGAAAACAGAGTTATAGCCGAAGAAACGCAATGGGGTCCGCTGGAGATTCGAAAAAGAGCTGAGCGACTCGCCAAGTCTGCCATTGATGAATGGGCTGGCCCTGATGAATCGCTGCTTGAAAGCGAGCCGGCTACTACTGGTCAGCTTATTGATGACCTCGTAGCGGCTATCCCTGCAGGCTCCTGGACTTCGTACGGTGAAATTGCCGAAGCCGTTGGCACAAATGGACAAACTGTGGGAAACAGAATTGCCAAAAGCGAAACCTCGGGCGCCTGGAGGGTATTGCGGACCAATGGAACAGTTGCGCCAAATTTCAACTGGCCCGACGATTCTCCATTTGCAAACATGCTTCCTCGTTCAGTGTTGGAAAGCGAAGGGATTGTATTCGACCACAAAGATCAAGCCTCGACTGACCAAAAGATGAATCACCAACAGCTCTTGGCGCGTATTGGGCAAGACGACACTGAATAGCAAGTTCGAAATGGAGACGCCCACAGTGATTCATCATCGGAGCTCACAAGAACTGGAATTAGTCTTCGGCTAGCAAAACAACTTCTATAAACCTGTTCACTTTGGCAGGGCCTCCGGAATTGTGCAATTCGATTATGTTGCCCTGAATGGCCTCGACAGTCGAAAATTTTTCTGAACGGTCAAGGAATTCTGCACATTTCTCTAAGACAAACTCCAAAGAGTAATCGGTCTCCGACACGACCCCCTTGAACGTCTCCTGCAACTGGGCCTCAGAGTTTGACAGCTCCTGACCAACTCCAAATCTGAGCAAGAAGCCCTTGACGTCGCTATTGGGCTGCATGAGGTCTGACAATTTCGGAGGAGTGATGAATCTGATTGTAGAGATGCTTCTGGCTCGGCTCAACGCTACATAAGCCTGCCCCTCGGCGAAGTACTGGTTGTCGAAATCAAGAATCACAGCGTCAAGAGTCTGCCCCTGAGCCTTGTGCACAGTCAGCGCCCAACCGAGCTTCAGCGGGTACTGTTCGTACCATCCAGTTACATCACCGTAAACCTTGCCGGTGCGGTCTTCGACCATTTCACGGATGTCAAACCTAACTGGCTCAACCTCGATAGCCCTAGTAGCGCCGTCAACAAGCACCATAATCGAACCGCGATCAAGACTTGTCACCGTGCCAAGCGTTCCATTTCTCCAAACATGGCCGTTGTTGCGGGTGAACAAGACTCTGGCCCCTACACGAAGCACGAGCTCAAGTTCAGCTGAATCGGACTCAGGATGGGAACTCAACCTAATCGGCTCGGCCTTCAGGTCGAGATTTGGAAACCACTTAGCCAGATAAACGTGTTCAGATTCAGCTGGAAGTGCCTGTAGTTTTGTAAGATTTCGGGCCTGGACTCGGTCATTCTTGCCGTAAAGGTGAGTTGAACTTTCATAGTCGAGCTCGTCATTCGAATTGTCGATGAGCCAAGCAAGGTCATCGCTATCAGCTTTGCCCACTCTGATTCGATTTAGGACTTTCACAAAATCTTGGTCTTCAGCCGCACGCATACTTGTTTGCAACTCGTGCACGATAAGACCACAATTCAAAATTACTTTTGCCGAGAAGAAAAATACCGTGCGGAATTTTGCTCGGAATTTGTGCCCCCATGGATCCCACGCCGTCTTCAAATCTTCCCACTTCAAAATTGGAGGAAGCTGATATGGGTCTCCGAATAGGATCACTTTCACGCCACCGAAAGGCGAATCATCATTGCGGTGGTTTCTTAGTGCTGTATCTATTTGATTCATGATGTCAGAGCGGATCATGGAAACTTCGTCGATAAGCAACACATCTATCTGGTTGGCAATCTCAACGTATTTTGGCTTTTTGCTGAATTGGTCGTAAAAAGCTACCCCCTTATTGGTAGGTAGCCCAAACATCGAGTGAATTGTTACACCATTAACGTTCTCGGCAGCCAAGCCGGTTGGTGCTGCAACTGCAACGCGTTTAGTCTTCGATAGCTCTTCCAGCACGTATCGAAGAATTACGCTCTTACCCGTGCCAGCCCCACCAGTGATGAAAACTGGCGTGTCGCTGGTGAGCGCTGACTTAACTACTTCTGCTTGTTCTGCTGTTAGTTCCATTTATCCCCCTTTTTTGATTCCCCCGATGTGTATTGTATGCACACTCAATACGACCCCCCCCCTGAAAGGTGCCCTAGCCTTAAACCAATAACCCGAAAGGCCATCCGTGATTTCAGCACAGTTCATCTTCAAGCCCGGAACCTACGATGACGAGTTTCATCGCCTAGATGCCGAGATCGAGGCTTATGT
>Ga0208083_1000092_pt1 | contig 20908 bp, 21 predicted proteins | sample LakMenEpi07Jul09_FD_150677 | JGI IMG/M metagenome (GOLD analysis project Ga0208083, IMG submission 150677) | Freshwater microbial communities from Lake Mendota, WI - 07JUL2009 deep hole epilimnion (SPAdes) | ecosystem: Environmental > Aquatic > Freshwater > Lake > Epilimnion/Euphotic zone ...
CGCAAGGTCATCGTTCGTCGTTTTCTGTCCAAGTAATCACCATCATCACGTAGGAGAAAGCCATGTTTAAGAACACAGCAAAAACAACAATTCTTCTTGCCGCAATGGGCGGCCTCATTGTAGGAATCGCCTCACTCCTCGGTGGCGGCAGCAGTGGGTCGGTCATGATTGGACTCTTCATCGCATTCGCGATGGTGGGCTGGTCGTACTGGTCAAGCGACAAGTTGGCATTACGTTCTGCCAAAGCACAAGTCATCACTGAGGCTGATCATCCAGAGTTCTACGGCATGGTTCGTGATCTCGCCCAGCGTGCAGGGCTACCGATGCCACGCGTTGCTGTGTCCCCCAGCGATCAGCCCAATGCATTCGCTACCGGACGCAACCCAGAACACGCCGTCGTGTGTGCCACAACAGGCCTTCTTCAGCAGCTCTCCCGCGAAGAGGTCGAAGGCGTGATGGCTCATGAGTTGATGCATGTTCGTAACCGAGACATTCTCATTGGATCTGTAGCAGCGGCTGTTGCGACTGCCATCTCTGCCATCGCACAGATGGCAATGTTCGCCAGCATGTTCAGTGGTTCGCGAGATGACGACGAACGTGGCAACCCCCTCGTAGTTCTCGTTGTCGCAATGTTTGCACCAATGGCAGCCGGACTCATTCAGATGGCAATTAGTCGTAGCCGTGAATTCGAAGCAGACCGCGGCGCAGCAGAGCTTTTGGGCAGTGGCGAGTCACTCGCGAGCGCATTAGAGAAAATCGAGATCATGGCTGCACGTAGTCCCATGCAAGTCGCGCCCGCACAAGCTCAGGCATACATTCACAATCCGCTTGCTGAAATGCACCACAAGCGTGGCACCGGACTTGATGTCTCGCGTCTCTTCTCAACGCACCCAGCAACTGCAGAGCGCATTCGCCTTCTGCGCTCGATGACTTTCTAGTCTTCGACTTCGGCAGGCCCGCTGAGGGTGAACAACAGTGCACCGCACAACGAGATGCACCCTGCAACGAGATACGGCAACGTGTAGTTGCCCGAAGCATCACGAATGCTTCCGATCAGAATCGGACCAATCGCTGTACCAGTGAGGCTGACAAGGCCAGACCGAGCAGAAATACGGGCGTAATCCTTCACGCCGAAGCGTTGTGCAATCAGTAGAGACTGCATCATCAACACATTGCCCACCATCGCACCAAAAAGTCCAATGGAAACGAATAACAAGATCGTGTTTTCCATCTGGCCAATCAGGATGATTGCAGAGCCCTGTACGGCAGCGATGAACACCATGAACTTTGCCAAGGGAAACTTAGGAATAATCTTTCCGCCAACGAGGCGGAACACAACGCTTGCACCCGACAACACAGATGTTGCAAGTGCAGCAGTGCCGGCCGTGGTGCGCTCTTCCACCAGTTTCACAATCTGTTGAATGGCCCCCACTTGTGAACCCATCACCAAGATGTAACCAATTGTGACAATCCAAAAGAACTTGGTGCGCACTGCTATCGCCATCGGCACGCCAGGCAGATTCTCCACATGATTCTCAGGTTTTGGTTCACCGTCGGGCATCCAGTTCAGAGCCAGAGGGTCAGGTCGAATCAGGAGAAAAGCTGGAACAGACATTCCGAAGAGCCAGATGAGCGCCAACCATATTGAGGCCCCGCTCATCTGTTGATCATCAATCAACTTCTTGATGAACGGCGTGAGGAGAATGCCACCCACTGAAAGACCCGATGATGCTGCGGCGATGGCAGATGCACGCTTCACATGGAACCAACGTGTCACCACGGTGGTCGCGGCAGTCAGTCCACTTGATGACCAGGCAATTGCAAACACCGCATACACAACAAAGAGATGCCACTTTTGTGAGACGTGGCCCATCATGTACAGCGACCCTGCACCGACAACTGCGCCGCCATACATGAGGTAGCGCACATCGAACTTCGTGATCAAACGTGCAACAACCACATTCCACAGACCACCAATGAGGAAGAAGAAAGTGGTGGCAACAGAGAGGGACGAAATATTCCAGCCGAACTCTTTCGAGAACGCATTGAGGTAGACGCCCATGCCGTAAAAGCCCAGCGAAGAGCCAAAGAAGAGAATTGCGAAGCAACCTCCAACAACCCACCAGCCGGGAAATGTTCCCTGACGAGCCAGATACACGCGATTCGTAGTTGTCGTCATGGGAGCCCCCTTCCCTGAAGGCACCCTAGACCCACGGACGGGCTGTATGGCTTATTGAACGGCTACCCGCCGAATCGCATGACGTTGAACGACGAAGCGATTTAGACGAATGCGGCGTAGCCGTCACGCTCAAGAATGTCAGCCAGTTCTGGTCCGCCAGTCTTGACAATGCGACCTGCCGAGAGAATGTGAACGACGTCCGGCTTGAGTTCTTCCAGCAAACGCACGTAGTGAGTAATTGCAAGAACTCCGAGATTGTTTTCGTGAGTCGCAGCTTCCACACGGCGCGCACAATCGCGAAGTGCGTCAATGTCGAGACCAGAGTCCAACTCGTCAAGAATCGCAAACTTTGGTTCCAACATGCCAAGCTGCAAAGTCTCATTGCGCTTCTTTTCGCCACCCGAGAGGTCAACGTTCATTGCACGCGATACAAGCTCTGCATCAAAATTAATGCGCCCAGCTTCAACAGCAATACGAGCAGCCATATCTTTCGAATCCCGACCGCGAGCACTCAGTGCTTCTGCTAACACTTGATCGACGTGCACGCCTGGCACCTCTGTGGGGTACTGCATCACAAGGTGAAGACCAGCAGTAGCGCGCTGCCATGTTGGCAACGCCAGCATGTCGACACCATCAAGCATCACGGATCCGCCGGTCACGGTGTAGCCAGGCTTGCCCATGATGACGGCCGACAATGTGCTCTTCCCCGCGCCGTTGGGCCCCATGATTGCGTGTACTTCTCCGGAATTGATTTCGAGATCAATGCCCTTCAAGATTTCCTTATCGGCGACTTCAGCAGTCAAGCCAGTGATTTTCAATGTGCTCATTGCGCACCATCCTTTGATTCAACAACAACGTTTCCGTCGACAACAGACGCAGAAAAAACAGCAACAGGCTTTGTTGCTGGCAATGCGTCAGGAATACCAGTTTCCAAACTGAATGCACTTCCATGCTTGAAACACTCGATGTGCTTTGTCTCGCACATCACAGTGCCCTCAGACAACGACACGTTTGCGTGACTGCACAAGTCGGCAACAGCGAAGACTTCGTCTTCAATACGAACAAGAGCAACGGCAGCACCGTCCACCATCACACGTTGTGCTTCACCGGACTTCAAGTCCTCAAACTTTGCAACGATGCTCATTGTGCTGCTTCTTCGCGGCGCAACTTCTCAGCGATCTCAGCTTCAAGTGCGGTGGTGTCCACATTCGATGGCAAACGATCAAGAACGTCCTTGAAGAAACCGAATACAACAAGACGCTCTGCGACTTCAGGCGAGATGCCACGGCTCTCTAAGTAGAAGCGCTGCTCCTGATCAATCGAACCAACGGTGCTTGCATGACTGCACTTCACTTCATTGGTTTCAATCTCAAGGTTGGGCACGCTCTCTGCCCAAGCACCAGCACCCAAGGTGAGGTTGCGGTTTGTCTGGAATGCTTCCGACTTACCTGCGTTCTTCTCGATACGAATCAGGCCGGTGTACACGCTGCGTGCACTGCCACCCACGGCACCCTTAAATAAGAGGTCGCTGTATGTGCGTGGTGCTTCGTGGCGCTGCAATGTACGGAAATCGTGCATCTGCGTGCCGCTTGCAAAGTACAACGCAAGCTGCTGAGCATTTGCGCCCGATTCCACGAGGCGAACTTCTGCACGAACACGCGCATAGTCACCACCAAGAGCAACGGTGTTCAAACGAGTGTTTGAATCACGATGGCCCACAGTTTGCTGATGAGCAATCATCCATGTGCGCAGACCCAACTGGTTGATGCCCACATAGTTGATATTTGCACCAGCTGCTGAACGAATCTCGAGAACAGGAACAACAAGAGACTTCACATTGTCATTCGAGACGAAGCGCTCAACAACAGTGACCTGGCTCTCCGGCTCGGCGTCAATGACCAAGCGTGGGTACACCACGATGCCATCAGCTTCGATGTGGTGAATGATTTCGATGACACCATCAACAGCAACACCCTTGGGAATGCGCAACGAGATTGTGTCAGCGTTGGCTGCGTTGAGTTCTGCGAACACGTCTGGCGTGCCATTCATTGCGACGCCGGCGAGTGATTCCTTCACGCGCACTGCATCAAGACCAACTGTCTCGGTACGAGTCTTGCCAAGTGCGAATGATCCAAGGTCAAGTTCGGCAATACGGCTGTAACGCCAAATCTCTTCTTCGGTACTGGGGAGTGCGGGGGTTGTATTCATGAATCTGCTACTTCTTCTTGCGCCACCAACGGCGCTTCTTCGACTGTTCTTTTAAGACTTCTTCAACGGTTTGTGCGCTGATGGAGTTGATGATTTCGCTCGCTGCATCAAGAACAGCAGCTGCTGATCCGTCACCCAAGCCGGGCACTTCTGGCGGAGTGGGCGGTGCGATGGCAGTGCCATGCACCCACGCAACATCGGCTAACCGACGTGCGTACCCTTCGCATGGGTCTGGGCAACGCCACGGCGCTTCAGGAGCAAGATTGAGATTGCACTTTCGTACTGCATCACCATTGGCATAGGTGCGGCTCTCATAGTTCTTGCATTCCGTCCGCATTGGCATAACGAAGACCCATTGGCTGAATCAGCCGATGGAACCTTCCATCTGCAACTCAATCAGACGGCTCCACTCCACTGCGTATTCCATTGGCAATGTGCGAGTCACTGGCTCGATGAAACCATTGACCACCATGCTCATTGCAGCTTCCTGCGTGAGGCCACGGCTCATGAGATAGAACAACTGCTCATCAGCAATCTTCGAAACGGTTGCTTCGTGTCCGATCTCTGCGTCCTTCTCGCCCACTTCCATGTATGGGAATGTGCGGCTTTCGCTTTCGCCGTCAAGAATGAGTGCGTCGCACTGAACGTGGCTCTTGCATCCGTAGGCACCTTCTTCAACGCGAACAAGTCCGCGATAAGCAGTGATGCCGCCGTCTTTGCTGATCGACTTGGAAACAATCTTTGATGATGTTTCTGGTGCTGCGTGCACCATCTTTGCGCCAGCGTCTTGATGCTGACCAGCACCTGCATACGCAACTGACAAGACTTCGCCTGTTGCCTTCGGGCCGACCAAGTACACGCTTGGGTACTTCATCGTGAGCTTGGAACCAATGTTGCCATCGATCCACTCCATGTGACCTTCTGCTTCAACACGAGCACGCTTGGTGACCAAGTTGTACACGTTTGGTGACCAGTTCTGAATGGTCGTGTAAGTCACGTGCGCAGATGGCTTCACAACAATCTCAACAACAGCTGAGTGCAATGAGTCGCTGGTGTACACCGGTGCAGAACAACCTTCGATGTAGTGAACCTTTGAACCTTCGTCGGCGATGATGAGTGTGCGCTCGAACTGACCAGCGTTCTCCGAGTTAATACGGAAGTACGCCTGCAGTGGCATCTCACACTCGACGCCTGGTGGAATGTAAATAAATGACCCACCAGACCACACGGCGGTGTTCAACGCAGAGAACTTGTTGTCCGCTGGAGGAATTACTGAGCCGAAGTACTGCTTGACAAGGTCTGGGTACTCGCGCAATGCGGTGTCCATGTCACAGAACAAGATGCCCTGTGCTTCAAGATCTTCACGGTTGCGGTGGAAGACCACTTCTGATTCGTACTGTGCGGTCACGCCAGCGAGGTACTTGCGCTCTGCTTCAGGAATGCCCAACTTCTCGTAGGTGAGCTTCATCTGCTCAGGAAGGTCATCCCATTCGTCGACCTGTGCCGTTGCTGGCTTCAAGTAATAGAAGATGTCCTGGAAGTCGAGGTCGGGCATGTTGTTGCCAAACCATGGCGCCATTGGCTTACGGTCAAAGATGCCCAAGCTGCGCAAGCGATACTCAGTCATCCACTTCGGCTCGCCCTTCCACCAAGAAATCTGCTCGACCACACGGTCGGAGAGTCCCTTTTCGGGTGCGAAGGCGTATTCCACCTCATCACTCCAGCCAAGGCTGTACTTACTGAGGTCAAGATCGAACGAAGTCACGGGGAGTGTCCTTTTGTCGTACTAGTCCGGCGGGTGAGCCGGGGCTATTTGCACTACCGCCATAGTAACAATTACCCCACCCATAACCCACACGGGTTCTAGAACATCCCGACAGATAGCCTCCTACCTCTCATGGAATGTTTCGGTCTGGTCGGTCTCCCCAACGCAGGTAAGTCCTCGCTCTACAACGCCCTCACCGGCGGTGGAGCCCTGGCAGCCCCCTATGCCTTTGCCACAAAGGACCCCAACATTGGCGTGGCCAAGGTTCCCGACACTCGCCTCCTCCAATTGGCTGAGATGTCGAAGACCAAGAGCATCGTGCATGCCGCTGTCCAAGTGGTCGACATTGGCGGCCTCGTTGAAGGTGCCAGCAAGGGTGAAGGCCTCGGCAACAAGTTCCTCGCCAACATCCGTGAAGTTGACGCCATTGTGTATGTGCTGCGTGCTTTCAAAGATGACGACGTACCCGGCCCCGATGACCCACTCGAGCATCTCCGCATTGTTGAGTTAGAACTCGCACTCGCCGACCTTGAAACTGTCGAGACCCGTCTGAATCGTGTGAAGAAAACTGCACGCGTCGACAAGGGCAACCAAGAAGAAGCGTCTCTCTTGCAGCGCGCATACGACGTTCTTGCTGAAGGCACCCCGATCTACCGCTCTGACCTCTCCGCTTCTGATCGCGAAGAGTTGGCGCCGCACTTCTTGCTCACCAACCGTCGCGTTCTTGCTGTGGTCAATGTGGGCGAGAACGAACTCGACACGATTCCTGCGATGGAAGCTCGTGTGCGTGCAGAACTGTGCCCGCCAGGTTCACGTCAGGAACATGACATTGAAGTTCTCGGCATGAGCGTGCAGATTGAATCTGAAGCTGCTCAATTGTCTGATGAAGATCGCGCCGAAATGCTCGAGGCTCTTGGGCTCGGCGAAGGTGCCCTCACAAAGATGGTGCGCTCGGCGTATCACCTCCTCGGATTACGTACGTACTTCACGACTGGCGAGAAGGAAACACGCGCTTGGACATTCCATGCCGGCGACAAAGCCCCTATTTGTGCAGGCAAGATTCACTCCGACATTCAGCGCGGTTTCATTCGCGCAGAAGTAATCCACTGGGACGAACTCGTTGAGTTGGGTTCTTGGAACGCTGCAAAAGATGTCGGCAAGTTGCGCTCTGAAGGAAAAGAATACGAATTCATCGACGGCGACGTCACCGAATTCCGCTTTAACGTGTAGTCATGTCCGCAATGGAACCCGTGTGGCTCGTCAGCGAAGGACGGGTGCTTGCTGCAGCACAGCTCGCCACGTCACGCGCTGACCTTCGTCGTGGGCTTCTTGGTGTTACCTCTGTGGACGAACCTCTTGTGCTGATGCCATGTTCATGGGTGCACACCATTGGCATGAAAGTCGCTATCGATGTCGCGCATGTTTCTGCCGATGGACTCGTTCTTCACACTGCAACATTGAAGCCGTGGCGCATTGGTGCCAGGAATAAGCAGTCACACATGATTGTGGAAGCTGCCGCAGGTTCCTTTGAACGCTGGAACCTCAGTGTCGGTTCCCCACTCGAGGTGCGTTATGTCCAATCTTGATGACGTCTCCTCCATTGTTCATGCCGGCTTGTGGCTTGTCGCCACGCCTATTGGCAATCTCGATGACATCTCACCGCGTGCCGTATCGGTCTTGCGCGCTGCTCGTGTGATTTGTTGCGAAGACACGCGACACAGCGGTTCATTGCTCAAGCGCATCAATGCGACACCCGAGCGTCTCATCGTTGCCAACGATCACACCGAGCACGATGCCATCGAAGACGTGATGGCATTGCTTGCAGCCAATGAAGTAGTCGCAGTGATTAGTGACGCGGGCACACCTGCCATCAGCGACCCAGGCGAACGACTTGTGCGCGCTGCAGTTGCAGCAGGTCATCCAGTACACGCAACTCCAGGCCCTGTTGCATTTGTTGTTGCAGCCACGATCAGCGGCTTGCCCACTGATCGCATTGCATTCGATGGTTTCCTTCCTCGTAGTGGTGCAGAACGACGTGAACGACTGACCGAGGTCGCCCGTGAGCGTCGCACCACCGTGCTGTACGAAGCACCGCATCGCTTGGAGAAGACATTGGTCGACCTTGCAGCTGCCTGCGGTTCTGATCGTCGAGTTGCGCTCACTCGAGAACTCACAAAGATGCATGAGGAAGTGTGGCGTGGAACTGTGAGCGAGGCCATTGAACACTCACGCACTGTTGCACCGCGTGGTGAGTATGCAATTGTCATTGCGCCGGCCACTAACACCGAAGTAGAAGTAACAGACGAGGAAATTGTTCGTGAACTTGCTGCGCGCACTGCGAATGGCCTCAGCAAACGTGATGCAATTGACGAAGTAACAGCAGCATTCGGAGTCGCGCGGAAACGCGTCTATGCAATAGCGGTGGGATCATGACGAACACACAATCAACAGCAGCATTCTTTGACCTCGACCGCACGTTGATTGCGGGCTCTTCGGCATTCGTGTTTGCACGTGCAGCTCGAGATGCCGGTTACATCCGAATCCAAGATTTTCTTCCCGACGTTGTCCGTGCGTTGAAGTTTCAATTCCTCGGCTCCAGCGACGAATCAAGCCACGGTGTTCGTGATCGCATCCTGTCCCGCGTCGGCGGAATGAATCAATCGGACCTCGTAGGCCTCAACGAACTTGTCTTGCCTGAACTTCTCGGTCTCATCCGTCCTGAGGCACGTGCTCTTCTTGATCAACACCATGCAGCAGGTCGAGAAACCTGGATTGTGTCGGCATCACCCGTCGAACTTGTGGAACCACTCGCTATTGCACTCGGCATGACAGGTGGCATTGGCACACGAGGCGAAGTAGACAACGGCGTATACACCGGTCGTCTTGATGGGCCCTTCTGCTACGGCGAAGGAAAAGCAGAAGCCATCACGACGCTTGCAGCACAACGCAACATTGACCTCAACAATTCATGGTCGTACTCAGACTCGATGAGCGATCTTCCAATGATGGAAATTGTTGGCAACGCAGTGGCGGTGAACCCCGACGCTGAACTCGCCGCATTGTCGCGCTCACGCGGTTGGCCTGTTGTTGTGTTCGCACAACGATCAAAGATGTTGATTCGTCGATCGTCCACGATCACCGCAGCAACAATCGGAATCGTGATTGCGTATTCCTTAGGCCTGCGGCAAGGGAACAAGCGCTAACTGGCGACTCATCGCCACCACTGCTCCTGTGGAGTCCCACATCACGCCGTCTTCTTCCCAGAAGCCGCCCTGCACCACACGACTGCGGAATTCTGCAGCAATTGGTCCTGGAGCAGGCACACCACGAATGTGCGCGGTGAATTCAATTGTTGGCACCCATCCAATTAATCCGAAGAGATTGAACATCACTGGCGGGAATGCATCAGCTGCGAGAAGCAAGCCCATTGTGTCCACTGGTCGTCCATCTTTGAATGCAAACCATCCACGCACATGTGCTTCCCCTTTGGGGTTTCCTGTGGCAAAGCCTGTGTCATCGGGGTGAAGGCGCATGTCGAGACGTGAACCAAGCCCTGGCGGAAGATCAGGATTTGATGGACGCACTCCACATTCTTCAAATGGCGGAAGGTCGGGAAATGGGATCATGTTTGACTGCGGTCCAGCCGTTGCATCAATGTCACCGAATGTTCCGATGCTGCGAACAATGTCCTTCCCATCGCGTGTCATCGTTCCCACAACAGTGGCGAGCCGACGTCCGGCCTTCACCACTTCGGTGCGCATCTGTGCGGGGCCCGCTGGCGCTGGCGAAAGATAATGCATTGAAATCGAAACAGGATGGGCGCGTCCGCTTTCAGCACGCATTGCACTTGCCGCAAGAGCAAGCAGATACCCACCGTTGGCATTTCCGTTGATGTCCCATCGATCTTCAACGGGAGTGTCATAGAGACCTTCGCCCAAAGGAACGGCATTTATCGCATTATCGAACTCAAAAGGCATTGTTCAAGCGTACGAAAGTTGCGGTGTTGAAAACGAACCGACAACCAGTACCCGTTGTCCCGTAGCCTGAACAAGTGGGCACGTACTACCTCACCACCCCTATCTATTACGTCAACGCGCGACCACACCTTGGTCACGCGTACAGCACCATCGTTGCTGACGCTCTCGCCCGCTGGCACCGTCTGTTGGGTGACGATGTCCACTTTCTGACCGGCACCGACGAACACGGTTTAAAAATCCAGCAGGCTGCCGATGCTGCGGGCACCACTCCTCAAGAGTTCACCGATTCCATCGCCCCTCTCTTCAAAGAAGCATGGGAACGTCTCAACATCTCGAATGATGACTTCATTCGCACCACCGAGCCTCGTCACCGTGCCGGAGTCGAAAAGCTTCTGCAGGCATGTTTTGATGCCGGCGACATTGAGCTCGACAAGTACAGCGGCCTCTACTGCGTGCCGTGCGAGGCCTACTTCACCGAAGACGAACTCGAGAACGGCAACTGCCCGGTTCACAAACGTCCTGTTGAGCACGTCGAGGAAGAGAACTACTTCTTCCGCCTCTCACGTTTTGAACAACGACTTATTGACTTCTATTCGTCACATCCTGGTGCAGTTGTTCCCGATCACCGCGTGAATGAAGTGCTTGGCTTCATTAAGCAAGGCCTGCAAGATTTCTCTGTCAGCCGAAAGACACTGACGTGGGGCATTCCCCTTCCGTTTGATAACTCTCACGTTGCATACGTGTGGTTCGACGCACTTGCCAACTACATCACCGCAATTGGCTACGGCACCGATGACGAGATGTTCAAGAAGTGGTGGCCCGTGAATCACCACGTCATTGGCAAAGACATCATTCGTTTCCACAATGTGTACTGGCCTGCCATGTTGATGTCTGCTGGCATCGAACCGCCACAAGGCTGGGCCGTTGGTGGCTGGCTACTTGTTGGTGGCGAGAAGATGTCGAAGACCTCTGGCAACGTGGTCAATCCACTCGATCTCGTTGATGAAATTGGTGTCGACGGATTCCGCTATTACATCTTGTCCGACACCGGATACGGCAATGACGGCGACTTCACCTATGAAGGTCTCATCAGCCGCTACAACTCTGATCTTGCCAACAACCTAGGCAACCTTGCCGCACGCGTTGCAACAGTTGTGGGTAAGAAATGCGACGGTCTCGGCACTGCACCAGCAGCAGATAGCCCACTCGCGCCGATTGCACTTCAGTCCGTCAACGACACCATTGACTACTGGGACCAAGTGCAACCATCACGCGCACTCGAAGCAACATGGCAACTCATTCGTGCAACCAATGCACATCTTGAGAACAATGAACCATGGAAAGTCGAAGCGGGCCCCGCTGTTGATGCGGTCATGGGCGATGCGCTGGAAGCGTTGCGCATTGTCACGATTCTTGCGTTCCCCGCTATTCCCGACACTGCTCGTGAGATCTGGCGTCGCATAGGCATGACCACCGACATCGAACAATGTCGCATCAACACCGACACCGCGTGGGGCCAATACGTTGCAGGAAACCCAGTGGAAAAGGGTGATCCTCTCTTCCCGCGTCGCACGATCGCATGAGCCACGCCATGGGTTGGACAGATACGCACTGCCACATTCACGACGACAAGATGGCGTTTGGTTCTGACGAATCCTTACAACGTGCTCGCGACGCCGGAGTCGAGCGATTCGTTGTCATCGGATGCGATGCCGAGACATGCTCTGCTGCACTCGATGTTGCATCACGACATGACGATGTGTGGGCAACAATTGGACTGCATCCGCACGATGCAACACAAGGCGTTGCCTCCATTGTCCCGTTCATCAACAAGCCTCGTGTCGTTGGCATTGGCGAATGTGGCCTTGACTACTACTACGAGCATTCTCCACGCGATATCCAAATGCCCGCGTTTGCCGAACAGATTGCACTTGCAAAAGAGCACGACCTCACATTGGTGATTCACACTCGCGATGCATGGAAGGACACCTTTGATGTTCTTGATGCTGAGGGAATGCCTGCAAACACCATCATCCATTGTTTTACCGGTGGACCCGATGAAGCACGTGCATGTCTCGACCGTGGCGCGTATCTCAGTTTCAGCGGCATTGTCACTTTCAAGAATGCAGTCGAACTTCGCGAAGCAGCTGAACTCTGCCCGATTGATCGCATTCTCGTTGAGACCGACAGCCCCTTCCTTGCGCCCGTTCCACACCGCGGACGACCAAACGAACCAGCCCACGTCGGCATTGTGGGTACTGCAATTGCTGATCTTCGTGGCCATGATGCTGCAGATTTTGCAGTTCGCACCACGGCGAACGCTCTTGCAGCGTTTCCCCGCATACATTCATAGATAGATGGATTTCACTCGTTTCGACAGGAACCGCATGACGGTGGCAGTAATCGCGACAGCGATTCTCATTCCGCTTCTCTTTATGGCCGGTGGTCGTTCGTCTGATTCTGCTGCAGAACCCATCAAAGCCGTCACCACGACCTACGACCTCGGCCTGACCGCCGACGGCATCGCCGATGCGCCAGCCAACCTTGATGGCCCCATCAGTCAAGACCCCAATGGCTCGGGCGAGATTGCCTACCCCGCCGACAACGACGGCCAGATGGCCCGCGTGATTGCCTCCTACAAGCGCTTCCCGAACTCCGCAAAGACTGGTTGTTCCACCACCGCTGCACCGTTGGGCGCCACTGTCACTGTCTTGAACTTGAACAATGGCCACAAGACCCAATGCCTCAACATCAACATTGGCCCCACATCAGGCACCTTCGGCATCATCTTGAACACTTTGGTGTTTGAAGCAATCGCCGAACTCGTCGATGCGCCACTTCCTGTTGAGTTGACCTGGTGACGCTCTCTCGCGCTGATGCATCACGCCAACTAGAAGGCGCGGGTCTTCGTGCAAAACGTGCACTCGGACAGAACTTTGTCGTCGATGCCAACACTGTGCGAAAGATTGCACGTCTTGCCAATGTTGACAACCATCGACATGTTCTAGAGATCGGAGCGGGTCTCGGTTCACTGACGCTCGCACTTGCAGAAACTGGTGCCCTAGTCACCGCCGTTGAAGTTGATGATCAACTTCTTCCATTGCTGCGCGAAAACGTCGACCCCATTGAGAACATCACTGTTGTCCATGCTGATGCAATGAAGTTGAACTGGTCCACATTGCTGGAAGGTGGCGACGATTGGGCACTTGTGGCCAACCTGCCGTACAACGTTGCGACACCACTCGTCGCTGATGTTCTTGACTTCGTGCCGCAAGTGCAACGCATGTTGGTGATGGTGCAAAAAGAAGTCGGTGAACGTTTTTGTGCGTCACCATCCACCGAGGCCTACGGCGCACTCAGTGTCAAAGTCGCATTCCACGCCACGGCTCGCATCGCAGGCATCGTGCCGCCCACCGTTTTCTTACCGCGACCAAATGTTGACTCCGCACTGGTTGAAATCGTTCGACACAAAGAACCCATTGATGCTCAGATCAATCAAAAAGAACTGTTTTCATTGGTTCGAATGGGTTTTGCAAAGCGCCGCAAAATGTTGCGCGGTTCTCTCGCTGGCCGTGTTTCACCTGAACAATTCGAAGAAGCAGAGATCGCACCCACTGCGCGCGCAGAAGAACTTTCCGTGTACGACTGGATGCGCCTTGCTCGCATCGTGAACGGGACCGGCCAGTGATTCGACTAGAGGCGCCAGCGAAACTCACGTTGACTCTCTCCGTCACAGGTGTTCGACCTGACGGCTATCACCTCATTGACGCAGAGATGGTCGCGCTCGATATCGCCGACATCGTCACGATTACCGACGCATCTTCCACGCAGATTTCTCTCGACGGCCCGTTTGCCGATGGCATCCCCACTGATGAATCGAACCTCGTACACAAAGCGCTCGCATTGGCGGGCCGTACTGCGCATGTGCACATCACCAAGAACATCCCTCACGGTGGTGGCCTCGGTGGCGGATCAACCGATGCCGCTGCAATCCTTCGCTGGGCCAATTTCACCGACGCCACGGCTGCTGCTCGCATTGGTGCCGACATCGCGTTTTCGCTCACCGGCGGTCGTGCACGAGTCTCTGGCATCGGCGAAATTGTCGAGCCGCTGCCATTCGAACCCCGTGACATCACACTGCTAATTCCCCCGGTCCACGTCTCAACGCCCCTCGTGTATTCCACCTGGGATGACATGGGAGGGCCTCACGGCGACAATGGCAATGACCTTGAGCCAGCTGCATTGGCCGCTGTTCCCGAGTTAGCTGTCTGGCGTCAGCGCATTGCTGACTCGCTGGGGTTTGCCCCATTTCTTGCAGGCTCCGGGGCTACCTGGTTCGTCAACGGCCACGTTTCCCTCAGTTCTGAGGGTCTGGACGGACTTCGGGTGGTACACACGACAACGCGCCCCGATGCGGGACGCGTTGTATGAACTTGTACGTGTAGTTGTAGTGCTACTTGCGACGCTGGTGGCGTGTGCGACGAAGCATCTTCTTGTGCTTCTTTTTGCGCATGCGCTTGCGACGCTTCTTGATCAGAGAACCCATAAGGCATAAGAACCTATCGGGACAATGCAGAAAAAAGAAAATCCGCTACCGTTATTACTTCCTTCCGGGATCGTTCAATTGGCAGGACAGCGGGTTTTGGTCCCGTTAATAGGGGTTCGAGTCCTCTTCCCGGAACCACAGGGCACATCAGTGCCCCACCCAGAACCGTCTGTGCACGGCACGGGGTATGGCCATCATCGGTGGCCAATGGGCGCGAAGCCCGCGCGTTCTACACTTAGTTTCCATGAGCAACCGTTCCATGGAGAAGGTCACCACCAAGCGCTTGTCGCTTTTCACCGGACGGACGCACCCCACGCTCGCCGCTGAAGTCGCAGGACATCTCAACATTGCGTTGGGAGACGCAAACGTTGTGCAGTTTGCGAACGGCGAAATCCGTCCACGCTTCTCCGACAGCATTCGCGGTGGCGATGTGTTTGTGATGCAGTCACACTTCGGAACAGATGCAGGTTCAATCAACGACAGCATCATGGAACAACTCATCATGATTGATGCAGCGCAACGCGCATCTGCAAAGCGCATCACTGCAGTGTGTCCTTTCTACGGATACGCGCGTCAAGATCGCAAAGCAGAAGGCCGCGAGCCAATTACTGCTCGTTTGATTGCCGACATGTTCAAAGCAGCTGGCGCATCACGCATGGTCTCCATCGACTTGCACAGCAGTCAGATTCAAGGTTTTTTCTCTGGCCCTGTTGATCACCTCACCGCATTGCCTGTTCTCGAGCAATACGTGCGTCAACATGCAGAACAAGATCTCGTCATCGTGTCGCCTGATGCTGGCCGCGTGAAAGTTGCAGAACGATTCGCTCAGCACTTGTCGGACAAGAATGCTGACGTTGCATTCATCAACAAGCGTCGCCCCAAGGGCACGCAGAATGTTGCGATCGCAAAAGAAGTCATTGGCGACATCGATGGTCGTCTGTGCATCCTCACCGACGACATGATCGACACCGGCGGCACCATCTGCTCCGCAGCCGAACTGTTGCTCGACCGTGGCGCAAAGGAAGTCTGGGCAATGGCAACACATGGCGTGTTGTCCGACCCCGCGGTCGAACGCCTGTCGAAATCCCCCATCACCCGGGTTGTTCTCACCAACACCTTGCCGCTTGCCTCCGAGAAGATGTTTGACAAGGTCGAGGTTCTGTCCGTGGCCAAAATCATCGCCGATGCCCTGGCGGCCGTCTTCGACGAAACAAGCGTCTCCGAACTCTTCAACGGCGAAAACCAGTCCTAACAGCCGTCGAATGGGGCCAATCCCCCATTCTCGATGCCATTTAGGGTTCCGTGTGGCAGTTGGGGCTTGCGGGCATAGACTCCCTAGCCGTGTCGAATACAGCAACTCTCTCCGCCGAAGTAGGCCGCGAAACAGGTAGCGCAGCTTCCCGTCGTCTCCGCGCCGCCGATCGCATTCCAGCAGTCCTCTACGGACATGGCATGGACCCAATCTCCCTCACCGTGGTGCGCCGTGACCTTCGTGTCGCAATCTCAGGTCCTGCAGGTCAGAACACAATTCTCACCCTCAACGTGGACGGCAAGAACTACAGCGCGGTTATCAAGGAACTGCAGCGTCACCCAGTGCGTCGCAACGTTGCTCACATCGACTTCATCCAGATCGACCTCACAGAGGAAATCACGATGCAGGTGCCAGTGGTTCTCACCGGAACAGCCAAAGCAGTTGTCTCTGCTGGCGGTCTCGTTGACCCAGCAGTCGACACCATCGAAGTTCGCACCACTCCTGCAAACGTGCCAAACGAAATTTCCATCGACATCACCGAGATGCGTACCGACAGCGTGATTCGCTTGGCTGACGTCAAGCTTCCTGCTGGTGTTGTCGCTACCGGCGACCCAGACATGCCAGTGGCAACAGTTCTTATCTCACGTGCAGCAACCGAAGCTGCTCAGGCTGCAGCTGCAACTGACGCTGCTCCCGAAGCAACCGCCTGATGACACGGCCCACGGGTCGTTATCTCATCTGATTAGCCATGTTGCGTCGCTCTGAACCTCGTTCGGGTGACATGCAACGCACATTGATTGTTGGTCTTGGCAATCCTGGCAAGAAGTACGCCCGCACTCGACACAACGTGGGTACTGATGCCATTGAGCTTCTCGCACAACGTCTCAGTGTTTCTCTCAAAGTCGGACGCGATCGCGCGCAAGTTGCCGAGACCCGAATTGGCGATCACGCCGTTGTTCTCGCTGTACCGACAACGTGGATGAATGATTCGGGTGAAGCTGTTGGCCCGATTGCTCGTCGCTACAAAATTCCTGCTGCGAACGTCATCGTGATTCATGATGAACTCGATCTCGAACCTGGCGCAGTGAAACTGAAAATGGGTGGCGGGCTCGCCGGACACAATGGTCTTAAATCCATTTCTCAACACATGGGAACAAATGACTACATGCGCGTGCGCATAGGAGTCGGCAAGCCTTCGACAAAAGAACAAGGCGCTGATCACGTTCTGTCATCTATTCCCGCAGCTGAGCGCAAGATTCTTGATGTCGCAGTAGAGACCGCATGCGATGCGGTGGAGCGCATCATGAAAGAGGGCCTTGACGCCGCGATGCGAGAGTACAACGCACGGTGAGCACAGACGTCGAGCACATTGCTCCTTTTGAATCACTAGCTGCCATCATCTCGCAAGAACCAGGCATTGAAGCAGTCGCCGGTTCACGCAATGCAGTGATTGCTGTTCCTGAAGCAGCCCGCGCGGCAGTCCTTGCAGGAATTACACGCGCCAATGGTCGTCGACCCATCATCGTGGCAACACCCACTGGCACCATGGCGCAAGAAGTTGCCGATGACCTTGCAGCGTTTCTCGGTGAATCATCAGTTGATCTTTTTCCTGCGTGGGAAACATTGCCGTTTGAACGAGTGAGCCCAGCAGTGCACACGATGGGTGCACGTATGCGCACCATGTGGCGTTTGCGCAACGAAGAGGAATGCCCCACTGTGATTGTCGCGGGCACTCGCGCACTTCTGCAGAAACTTGCACCTGGCACCACAACAACTGATCCAATCCGCATCTCTGTCGGAACAACGGTGGACATCGATGCACTCTGTGAACAGTTGGTGCAGTTCGGTTATCGCCGTGAAACCATCGTGGAACATCGCGGTGAGTTCGCACGGCGCGGCGCCATTGTCGACATCTTCCCCGCGACAGATACAGAGCCTGTTCGTGTTGACATGTGGGGCGACGAGATTGATCGACTGACTCGTTTCACAATTTCAGATCAGCGCAGCACAGACGACTTAGCCACCACCTTGATCTTTCCTGCGCGCGAACTTCTCTATGTCGACGGCGTGAAGGAAAAGGCAGCAACCTTGGTCGCATCAGAGCCATGGGGTCGTGAGCAGTGGGAACGACTCTCCGAAGGACAGATCTTCGACGGTATGGAGAGTTGGTTGCCATGGCTGACTGAGCACGACGAACTTCTCACCGACCATATTGGAGATGATGCACTCATCATCATGATTGAGCCGCGGCGCATGAGCGACCGCGCCAATGATCTACTCGCAGAAGAAGACGATCTTGCACGTGCACTCGCCACGTCTTGGGCACGCGATGCGAATGTCGCGTTTCCACGCCTGCATGTCAACACAGATCGTTTACTGTCCGGCGATCATCGCATTCCCACCATTGCGCTGGTTCCGAGTGCCGAAAGTGTTGATGGCCCTGCAGTGCCGGCTTCCACATGGGGCACCATTGTTCATGACCCCACCTCGGTCGTGCGCCGCATCAACGAGATGCTGTCGGAGAAATGGCGCATCATCGTTGCGGCAGAAACACCTGAGTCTGTTGCGCGCCTTGGCGAATTGATGCGCTCACATGGCGTTGACTTCACCGCCACCGACGATGCCGACATGCTGGCACGACCGGGAGCATGGGTTACCTGTGCTCCGCAATCGCACGGCGTTTCGCTTCCGAACACCAAGGTCGCCATCATCACCGAGTCCGATCTCAGTGGCCGGCGTCGCACCCGTCGTTCCAAGCCATCGCGCGGTCGCTCGTCCACCACAGTATTCGAAGACCTCCAACCCGGCGGCTATGTGGTGCATGCACATCACGGTGTGGGTAAATACGAAGGCATGGTGAAGCGCACCATCGGTGGCGTTGAGCGTGACTACTTGCTCATTGCGTACAAGGGTGGCGACAAGCTGTATGTCCCCACCGAACAAATTGGCGTGATTCGTCAGTACGTCGGTGGCGAAGCACCCACATTGCATCGCATGGGTGGCAGCGACTTTGCACGCGCAAAGTCCAGAGTGCGCTCTGCTGTTCGCGAAGTCGCGCAAGAACTTGTGTTGCTGTATCAGCGTCGCGTGAGCGCAAAGGGACACGCATTCCCACCTGATACCCCTTGGCAAGACGAGATGGAATCTGCATTTCCGTTTGTGGAAACACCTGACCAACTCACAGCAATTGCTTCCATCAAGGAAGACATGGAACGTGATGTTCCAATGGATCGCCTTGTGTGTGGCGATGTGGGCTTCGGCAAAACAGAAGTCGCTGTGCGTGCTGCGTTCAAGGCAATTCAAGATGGCATGCAAGTAGCTGTCCTTGTGCCCACAACTTTGCTCGCGACTCAACATGGCAACACATTCTCTGAGCGCTTTGCTGGCTACCCCATCAAGGTGGAAGTTCTGTCGCGTTTCCTCACCGCCAAGGAAGCAAAGAAAGTCATTGCGGGCCTGAAGTCCGGCGAGATTGACTGCGTGATCGGAACTCATCGACTCTTGCAAGAAAGTGTCGAGTTCAAGAACCTCGGACTACTCGTCGTGGACGAAGAACAACGATTCGGTGTGCAGCATAAAGAAGCGATGAAGCGCATGAAAGAAAATGTCGACGTTCTGTCGATGTCGGCAACTCCGATTCCACGGACACTCGAGATGAGCCTTGTTGGAATTCGTGACCTCTCACTTCTGCAGACACCACCGGCAGAGCGTCAACCAATCCTCACGTATGTCGGCGAACAAAGTGAACAAGTTGCCATTGAGGCGATTCGTCGTGAGCTCCTGCGCGAAGGCCAAGTGTTCTGGGTACACAACCGCGTGCAGTCAATTGAAGAACGCGCTGCCGAATTGCGCGAGTGGGTTCCCGAGGCTCGTGTTGCAGTCGCACATGGTCAGATGGACGAAACACAACTAGAGCAGATTGTGCTCGACTTCTGGGAAGGCCAGTACGACGTTCTTGTCTGCACCACCATCATTGAGAGCGGTATTGACATGCCGACTGTGAACACTCTCGTTGTGGAACGTGCCGACCTTTTGGGTCTTGGCCAGATGCATCAACTACGCGGACGTGTTGGTCGCAGTGGTCAACGTGCATATGCATATCTCTTTCATCCACGCGACAAAGTGCTGTCGGAAGATGCCTACGAACGGTTACGCACCATTGGTGAAACAACAGAACTCGGAAGCGGTTTCAAGATTGCGATGCGAGATCTTGAAATTCGTGGTGCAGGAAATCTTTTGGGCGAAGCACAAAGTGGCCACATCGCTGCCGTCGGATACGACCTGTACTGCCAGATGGTCACCGAAGCTGTTTCCGAGATGAAGGGTGAACGCACAGAAGAAGTCGCCGAAATCAAAGTCGACATTTCTGTGGATGCTCATCTTCCTGATGATTATGTTCCGAGTGAAGACTTGCGTCTCGAGGCATACCGTCGTCTTGCCACCGTGCGCACCGAGCAAGAGCTTTCCGATATTGAAAATGAATGGCGCGATCGTTTCGGTCCATTGCCCACACCAGCACAATCCCTCATTGCAGTGGGCGCGCTTCGTGTGGAATGCATTCGTATTGGCATCACCGAGATTGTGACGAATGGCAATGAGGCACGCATCAGTCCCGTTCAATTGCGCGCAAGCCAAACCATGGCACTGCGGCGTCTTGCTCCCGGAGCCACATTTAAAGAGCAATCAGGCCTTCTTATTGTGCCCATCAAGCGGGGCGCACATCCCACAACAGTCATTACAGAGCTGCTGCACGAGCTCTTCGAGCCCGCCGACCACTAAGGTCTAAGGGTGACCAAGACATCCTTCACTCGCCGAATTCTCCCCCTCCTCGCCGTCAGCATCCTGGGCCTGACCGCATGTGGATCCTCCTCTGTCGTGACATCTCCTTCCGATGCATTCACCATCAACGGTGAGGGATACTCCAAAGACGACCTCAATGAACTCATTGACGTACTGGTTGATCTCGGACAGATCACAAAGC
>Ga0208083_1000099_pt1 | contig 20530 bp, 6 predicted proteins | sample LakMenEpi07Jul09_FD_150677 | JGI IMG/M metagenome (GOLD analysis project Ga0208083, IMG submission 150677) | Freshwater microbial communities from Lake Mendota, WI - 07JUL2009 deep hole epilimnion (SPAdes) | ecosystem: Environmental > Aquatic > Freshwater > Lake > Epilimnion/Euphotic zone ...
TCCTGAGACCAGAGCAAAACCTTTGTTCCGGTAATTGGCGGTGCCACAGGAGGTGGCGTTGGAGTTGGTGCTGGGGCGCCAAGCGCCGGTGGCGTTGCGCCTAACACAGATACGTCGTCTATCCAGAAAACCGCTCCTGCGGTGGTTGAACCGAATTGCGGAAACACCGTCAGCTTGTCATAAATGGTTGATGCGTTAAATGCGGGTGTGCCACTTGCGTTTGAATCAAAGTTCCAAGTGAGTCTCTGCCATCCGGCCGATGTTGTAAATGCGTCGGTTTCGACGGCTTTCGTCAGGTCTGAGTTGTTTTCTACCTTCAGACGAATTGCCGAACCTGGCGCAGACGCCCACACATTTGCAGAAATAGTTTTCTGTGTGCTGTTAATCAGCGAGGTTCCTGGCTTGGCAAAGAATGAAACACCAGACCAGGCAATTGAACCCTTAACGGTTTTTAGCGCGGTGTAGTTGTTGGCAGATCCACCTGCCGGTAGGCCGGCAGAGGTAATCGCTGAGGCTTGCCCACCAAAGTCAACCGACGACGTGCCCGCCTGCGAGTTTTCGAAATTGATTGTCAAACCAACTACCGGCGTGACTGGGTTTGAACCGCCGCTTGGGGTCGAACTGCTCGGTGTTGGCGATGGAGTGTTTGCGGGATTGCTCGGTGTGGTCGATGCACTCGGCGAAGCAGAAGGAACCGACGCTGAGAGTTTCAACACGGTGCATAGGCGTTTGTTTTTGTCACCGGTCAACCACACGCAGCGGTTGCTACCGGTTCCTCCGTCATAACTGTCAACGCCGGTGCCGCCAATCATGGTGTCGTTGCCGGCTTGTCCGAACAGCTTGTCGTTGCCAGAGCCACCATCCAAGATGTCATTGCCACCGCCACCAATCAGGGTGTCGTTGCCGCCTAGCCCACAGATCACATCGTTTTTGGCAGTGCCCATAAGGGTTTCAGACTTGGCAGTGCCAACTATGGTGCAGTTCTGGCCGGTTTGGGCTTTGCTGGCTGCCCAAGCGTTCTGAAGCTGAAGCGAGGCGAGAAGCACCGTCGCCAGCGTGATTGTTGCGAATGCAAGGTTGCGAAGCAGGTTCGCTGGTTTTGTTCTCATCAGCGCACAACGACTTCGCCGATGCCATCAACCGAGTAGAAACGAATCCAGTCAATAACAAATTCAGCAGCTTGCAATTCAGCATCGATGGCACCGGTGAATTGTCCTCCCATGGCGAGATTCAAAATCAAATAAAACTCTTGGTTGTATACCCACCTATTTGGCGCAACATCTTCTGCGGTCGCGCTGAAAAAGCAATTGTCATTCATGAACCAACTGATTTTGTTTTCTGACCATTCGATTGCAAAGACATTGAAGTCGTCGCACAAATCACTTTCGGCCTGAATGATTTTTCCGTGTGGGGTCTCGCCAAAATATCCCGGACCATGCAATGTTGCGTACACGACACGAGGGTCGACTCCCTTGCCTTCAAAGATGTCAATCTCGCCGCAATGAGGCCAGGTTTCTTCTGCGATGTTCACGCCCAGCATCCAGAATGCAGGCCAGGTGCCAATACCTTTTGGCATTTTCATACGTGCTTCGATACGCCCATACTTGAAGCCGACTTTTTTGTAAGTCGTGATTTTTCCGCTTGTCCATTCGGCGGGTGTGCCGTAGTAGCAGTCGTACTCGTTGTCGTTCGGCATCTTGATCGCGCGAATGACTAGGTTTGAATCTCCGTCATGCGCCACTGCTGACTCAAGGTAGTACTCGCGTTCCTGATTTCCCCAGCCTGGAATGCCCGCGGCCGTGCCGTCACCAATGTCATGGTTCCAATGTGTCGGGTTTACCCCGGTGCCGGCACTCTGGTCGAACTCCTCGGCCCAAAGCAATTCGACCTTTCGGGTTTCAGCAGAGGTGTTCATATGTGCTCCAAGATCAAGTTGTCTGAAATCTGGAATTCGCACAATTCCGCAATTGACTTGAATTTATCAGCAGTGCGGAGAATAAGCCAAGGCAAACTGCCGTTTGGGCTCTTGGTAACGCTTAAATAACGAAACCGATTTCACGACCTTTCGGGTTGCTAACACGGGCTTCTGGGCTATTGAATGGTGTTGTTGTGAAACCGATTTCACGCTCTCTCGTGGAATCGGCTCACAACAACTACGAGATGAAGGCTGTTTTGCTTCGAAGCCGCTTCGCACAAAGCGGCTTCGAAGCTCACCTTCCTGACAGGAGTAAACGTGTTTCCTCAAGACTTCAACTGGGGTGTTGCTACTTCTAGCTACCAGATCGAAGGCGCCACGAACGTTGACGGCCGTGGCGAGAGCATTTGGGACCGTTTCTGCGCCACCCCCGGAAAAGTTGTCAACATGGAAAACGGCTCTGTCGCCTGTGACCATTACAACCTGTTTCCTGAAGACATTCGCCTCATGAAAGACATCGGTGTTAGCACCTATCGTTTCTCACTAGCCTGGCCACGCATGTTTCCAACCGGCGACAAACAGCGCGAACAGAGAGGTTTCGACTTTTACAGCCGCCTAATCGACGCGTTACTTGAGGCCGACATCAAACCTCTCGCGACGCTCTATCACTGGGACCTGCCTCAGGCCCTCGAGGATGTTGGCGGCTGGGCAAACCGTGACATCGTTTCGGCGTTCACTGACTACGCGGCAGCTGCTGTTGAAGCATTCGGTGATCGAGTTCAAGATTGGGTGACCATCAACGAGCCATGGTGCGTAACGTGGCTTGGCTACATGAGTGGAGTGCACGCTCCGGGTGTAAAGAATCTCGATTCGGCAATCGCGGCCGCACACCACACGGCATTAGCGCACGCAGAAGCCACGAGAGCCATGAAAGCCGTGAACCCCACTCTGCGCGCAGGAATTGCACTTAACATGACCAACTTCATAGTCGAAGACAAGAGCAACGAAGAGACTGTCGAACTCGCCTCGCTCATGGATTCGCACATCAACCGCTGGTGGCTCGAAGCATCTTTGCACGGCAGATATCCGCAGAACCTAGTCGACTTCTATGGCGAGAAGCTCGAACGCGTTGTGCTACCAGGAGACATGCCGAAGCTAAAGGTCGAGCCAGACTTTCTTGGCATCAACTATTACAGCGACTCGTTCATTGGCGTTCCGCGACCAGAAGATAAACCAGCCAGTGATGGCGGTCCATTCCCGTTCCCACAGCGTTCAAATGGAACACCGCCGCTGCCTCACACAGACATGGGCTGGCCGGTAACTCCGCACGGAATCCGTGATTTGTTGGTTCGCGTGGCAAAAGACTGGCCTGAGATTGAAGATATTGCGATCACCGAGAATGGTGCGGCCTATCCAGAAGAGCCAGACAAGAATGGTGTGGTACGAGACACCCGACGTGTGGAGTACCTAGACACTCACATCGACAGCGTCGGTGAGGCGATTGAGCTCGGTGCTCCCGTGAAGTCTTACTATGCCTGGTCTCTCATGGACAACTTCGAGTGGGCAGAGGGATACGCCAAGCGATTCGGCATCATCCATGTCGACTTCGAGACCCAGAAGCGCACCCTCAAGAACAGCGCTAAGGCCTACGCGGCGATCATTTCGAACCACACCTCACCTTTCGTTTTATAGGTGAAACTGATTTCACAAAAGCCACAACGGCTGACCCTTGCGCGCTCGCGGCGACCTTAACGCAAGGCTAATTGCGCCTGAACACCAATAATCACGATTTGATAAAGACTTGTGTAATCGGTTTCACAAACAATCATTTTGGCGGTAGTTTTCTTGCAAGGCAGTGTGTGCGCACTCCGGGATGAAATCGGCTTATCGGCGCACGCCTCATATTGCGAGACATCCACCAGGCATTAGGCGTGAAAGGAACGCATTCAAGTGAACACACTTATTACTAAATCTCGCAGGGTCGCGATTCTCGCAATTCTGTCGTTGATCGCATCAATGTTTCTAGCGATGCAGGCAACGCAGCCGGCAAATGCTGCGAACGCATCTATCGACTTTGACGCCGGAGAGCCATACGTTTACGGTGATGCTGGCGCCTACCCAGCTGTTGTCGTACCCCCGGTTGCACAACCGGGCGGCGCATCAAATGCGCTGAGAATAACTTTGCCTGGGTGGGCCTTTACCGGCACTGTACTCAACAGTTATGAGGGTTTCGAATTTATTTCTGCAGCCAACACGGTGGTAACTGCAAAAGTTTACTCTGGCGTAATTGGAACACCGTTTCGACTAAAGCTTGAAGCAGGACCAGGTGGCAACAGAGTTGAAAAAGACTATGTCACTACCACGACCGGATGGGAAACCGCTACTTGGGACTTTTCGACTGGCTTGCCTGCAGCTTGGGACGGATCAAACGTGAGCCCACAGGTTCTAAACCACGCACTTAACTACAAAAAGGCGATTATTTTTCCAAACTTTGGTGCAGGCGGAACCTCGGGTGTCTATTACATCGATGACTTCTTCTTCAACAAGACGGTTACCTGCGATGTCACTGCCCCAGCTGTGCTTGCCAACATGGAGCCAGGCGACACTTCTGGTGTTTTGTCTAATGACGGCTTCGGTGGCGCATACGGTGAAATAACCGCGGCGCCAGCTGGCGGTTCTCAAGGCAACTCTCGTGCGGTGAAGATCACAAAGGGCTCAGCCGCAAACGCTTCGGAGGTTTGGGCTGGCTTCAACCTTCTGATTAACGTGTGCAGAGACTACGGAGCGGGTGTCACAGTCACCGCTAACGTTTTCGCTTCGACTGCTGGTACTCCGATGATGCTGAAGCTTGACGGTGGCACAGGTATGGAGGCGACCGCAACTACTTACCGTGCTGGCTGGCAGCAGCTTAAGTGGGACTTCACCGGAAATGTTGGAACACACAACACAGTTGCGTTCTTCCCGAACTTCGGAACCGCTGACAGAGGGGCTGTCTATTTCATTGACGACATTGCTTTCAACGGCGCAATCAGCCCGATGTGGGGCAACAACCTCATGAACATCCCGCAGTCACCAAGCAGCGAAGAGAACAAGGGCAAGTACGTTCACATTCGTCTTCAGAAGACCTTCATCGGTTCAAGCTACGACGCATCGTGGTGGGATGGCATTCGCGAGTACCGCGATGCAGACACCAAGGCATACGTGAAGTACCTATCGGCCCGATCGACTTTCGCGCTCACCTACAAGGTGACCGACGCAAACGGTGCGCCTATGGCGAACACACCGGTTGAGTTGATTGTCAACGCTAACTACTCGTGCTCAAAGGCAACCTTCACTTACGGCGCAACCGTAATTGGCAAGGATGACTGCGGTGGTAAGGGTGAAACTCGTTTGCCAAAGAAGAACACCGATGGCAATGGTGACGTCACCTTCGTGCTGACAAACACAAACCTCAAGGGTGAAGCAATGCCTTCGAGCCTGAGCTCACCACCAACCGTTGGTGTTGCAAACGAAATTGCATCTAACATTCAGCCTTACGTAGCTGACAAGCAGGGCTTTGACATGCTACTTGTTCACTTCGTTGAGCCGACTGGCGGTGTAACCCTTTCGGGAGCAGCCACAGCAGCGATGACTGTTAACACCAAGACCCCTGTGACTTTCAACTTGAAAGACTCAAAGGGTAAAGCGATTGCCGGTGTTGACGTAAAGTTCGTCGCTAACGGCGTTGGCACGGTTGGTCGCACTGCAACCACCGATGCTGATGGCAACGTTTCAACCTGGGTTAACAACTACACGGATGCGCCTGGCGTACAGACCGTTTCTGCAACCTATGTTGGTTCAGACGGTTTTGCTGCCACGACATCAACGGTTATTCAGTGGAGCAGCACCAAGCCGTTTGCAACCGTCACCGGTGGCAAGGGCGTGGTTACCGTAAGTATTGCTAACGGTGCCGGAAAGACTGCTCGAATCAGCGTGGCTGGATCAGCAACCGTTTCGCGCAAGCTGTCTTCGAACTCTGCGGTAGTCAGGTTGAAGGCCAGTGCCGGAACCAAGGTTGTCACCGTAACAATCGATGGCGTTGCCACGAAGGTATCGGTGCAAGTAACTAAATAACCAGTTTCTCCTGGTTAGGGTGATTTCGCGGGTGGCCAATGGCCACCCGCGTTTTCTTTGGAAAGATTGTGGGTTAAGGCGACATAATCCAAGTAGAGAAGATTTAGGCCGAGAGGGCACAGTGACACCCGAACAGTTCAGCGAGGTTTTTCGCGAACACCTACCCGCCCTGAGCCGCTACCTGTCTCGTCGTGTTGCCCTCGACGATGTTGAAGATCTTGCCGCCAATGTTTTCGAAATCGCATGGATGAAGCGCGCTCAGGTGGTCGCCGGCGAAGAACTGCCTTGGCTCTATCGCATCGCGGCCTTTCAGGTTGCTAACTACCGACGCAGGCTCAACACCGCGGCGAGCTTCATGCGGCTGCAGCGCAGCGTTGAGTCAGCGCCTTCTCCAGAAGCGCTCGCGGTTCTCGACTTCGACTTGGCTCAAGCCTGGAAGGCACTAACTGCTGCAGAGGCAGAGCTGCTCGCGCTCGTTGCCTTTGAAGATCTGCCAATTGGCGATGCCGCCAAGGTCTTGCAGATTACTCCTAATGCCGCCAGCCTGCGACTTTTGAAGGCCAGAAAGAAACTCGAAGCCGCTCTCGCCGAGAAGGAATAGCCAGAAATCCGGCTAGAAAGATTCTGCTGTTAGGCAACATAAACCTGATATGAACGAAAAAGACATCCTAGGTCGCCTCAAGAAGGCAGACCCGGCAACCGACAGCCCACTTGGCGACGACTTGATTGAAGGCGCTATCGCGTCGGGTCAGGTCAAGGCAAAGGCAGCCCGCAAGCGCAACTCGCTCTTCGCAGCCGTTGGTTCGGGTGCCTTGGCTCTCTCGGTCGTTGCCTCGCTAACTCTCGGCCAAGCCAGCCCAACTGGCCTAATCACTCTCGGTCAGCAGCAAGGCAATCCGGCAGAGATGAGCAGCCGCGAGGCAAGCTCGCTGTCGTCAGACAAAATGATGATGATCAGCCCGTTCATTTACAGCTACGTTGCCGGCAGTGGCCTGAGCAACGAAACCGGCAACGACCGCGTATACAAGCTCGAACTCACCGGCGAATCACAGGCACTCTTGGCCAAGCTGATGCGCACCCTTGGCGTAACTGGCGAGATCACCTCTCAGAAAATTGACTTGGGTGCAGACAATCCTGGCTACGAAATGTTCATGGTCGGCGAACAAGACGGCAGATCAAAGACGATTAATCTTTCTTGGGTTGGCTCGGGTGGTTGGTGGTTCTACGACCCTTCGGCCTATCCAGAATCAGTCTGTGCAACATTTTCTAAAACCGAAGATGGAACCGAGTTCTGCTCAATTTACGAAGAGCAAAAGCCAACCCCTGAGCTAGTGCCAACCGCTGCCGAGGCGAGAGCAGAAGCCGTTCGCATTTTCAAGTCGGTCGGTTTCTCTGTTGATTCTAAAGACATTCGTGTGAACTCGGATGTGTGGGGTGCATGGGCGTCTGCAAGCATGCAGCTGAATGGCGAAGACACCCCGATTGAATACTCGGTCTCTTGGTCTTCGATCGGCAAGCTCGCATCGGTCTCTGGTCACTCGGCCAAGTTTGTCGACAAGGGCGAGTTCAAAACCATTTCGGCAAAAGATGCCGTTGAGCGAATTTCAGATTGGCGTTACGCAGGTTCAATTTCTACCTCGGCCTACGAAAAGTATTTTTCTCAGCAAGCTCAGATCGAGCCATACCCTTCAACCCCGACTACTAAAGACGGTGTCGAAGGTGACGCATCGCTGATGCCAGCGGTGGAGCCCACTCCAACACCGGTGACTGTTGTGATCAACGAGAGCGTAAAAACTCACGTCATGATCTGGGATTCACTGGGTAACACCTGGTTGGTTCCTGGCTACATCTTTATCGCCGACGGAAACTACATCAGCCCGGTCTTCTCGCTAGAAGAAGGTGTGGTGGCGCTGCCGCCAAAACAGTAGCTTTCTTTTGCGAATTTGATGAACAAAGACGGACAATGTCCTCCTAATGTTCCCCTAGGGGCACTTTCCAACTGAGCTCAAAGAGGCGCGATTTAGCCTTTTAAAGTGACGAAAATTGCGCCGAGCCTGAGAAAGTGGTCTACCTGGACCTTCTCTGCCTTAGCCATGCTGGTCGCACTTGTCACTTTCAGCAATGCATTCAATCCAGGTTCGGCATTCGCGAATACCCCCGGTGCCGTTGACTCGACTTTCAAAACGAATTTCGGTTCTCAAACAACAAACCGAACCTATGACGTTGCGGTTCTCAGTGATAACTCGGTGCTATTTGCGGGTGACTTCACCGGCAATTTCAAGAAAGTTTCGGCGACCGGCGTTGCAGACGCAACTTTCAATACCAACGCGGCCACTGGCAGCACGGTTAACAGCGGTCGTTCGATTGCGATTGACTCTCTGGGCCGAATTTATGTCGGCGATAACGCGGGTGGGCCAGTTAATAGATTCTCGTCAACAGGTGTAGTGGACTCGACATTTAACAGTGCCGTAGCAACCTCGCTAAATGCCAATGGTAATGGAAATGCGTTGGCAATTCACACATCAGACAGCATCCTTGTCGGAGGTAACTTCGCCGGTGGACTAAAGAAGGCATCTTCGACCGGTTCGGCCGACGCTACCTTCAACACCAACGCAGCTTCGTCTGTTGGCACAACAGTTAACGCAATTGCCGTGCAGTCTGACGGAAGAATTCTCGTAGGTGGAACATTCTCGGGTGGCTTGCGACGAATCACTGCAACCGGTTTAGCCGACACAACATTCAACACAAATGCCGCCGCTGCCGTCGGGGGCACGGTGAACGACATCGCCCTGCTAAGTGATGGATCCATGATTGTTGGCGGAAGCTTCACTGGCCGAGTGAAGAAAATCAACGCTGATGGAACACTCGCTGGAAACTTTGCAACCACCCCCAACAGCACGGTCAACTCAGTTGCTTTGCAAACTGACGGAAAAATTGTCATTGGCGGTAACTTCTCTGGCAACCTGATTCGCTACAACGCAGACCTCACCGCCGACACAACTTTCGTGGTTCTCTCTTCAGAGCTCAACAGCACGGTCAACTCCATCGCGGTGAAACCGGATGGCAAGATCGTCGTTGCCACCGAGAACAGCCCCTCGGTCAGGCAGTTCTTTGCCAGCTACACACCGCCTTCAGCACCTCTTGCTCCGATAGCGGTTGCAGGTGATGGCCAGGCGACAATTACGGTTTCAGCTGGTGCGGGTGTTACCCCGACCAGTTACACCGTGACCGCGGTTCAAGACAACAGCAAGACCTGCACCGTAACCGGCGCCTCTGGCAGTTGCACGATTACCGGTTTGAACAACGGGCAGTCCTACACGTTCACGGCGGTAGCCTTCAACACCGTGTCGACAGCGTTTTCATCTGCTTCGCCGGCCTCAAACTCAGTAACGCCCCTGTCGAACCCGATCTACCAGAGTGCAGCGGTGAACGCGGCTGGAACTCAGCTGACCCTGACCTACTCAAAGGCGCTTGGCTCGACCCCGCCTCTGGCCTCAGCGTTTGAGGTTCAAGCTAACGGAGCAGCTGCAACTGTTACCAACGTCACAATCAGTGGTTCGACTGTCGTTTTGACCTTGGATCCGAAAGTGGGAATCGGGCAAACCGTGACGGTTAGATACACGGCGCCGACTTCATCAAATTTGACCACCAATAACGCTATTCAGAACTTGGCTGGTGAAGACGCAGCCTCTTTGGCAACCGTGACGATTACAAACTCTTCAACCGCAGACATCACGCCACCGGTTTATCAGTCTTCGGCCGTGAACAATACGGGTGGCACCCTGACGCTGACCTACAACGAATCTCTGGGCACCATCGCGCCTGCAGCCAACATGTTTGCCATCACGGCGGCTGGCTCGCCGGTCACAGTGAGCAACGTTGCCGTGAGCGGATCCACGATTGTGCTTTCGGTGTCACCGGCAATTCAGCAAGGTCAAGCAGTTCAAGTCAACTACGCGGCACCTTCACCGACGAGCACATCCGTGTCTAATGCCGCGATTCAAGACACCTCTGGAAACGATGCGACTTCGGTTAGCGCACAGACCGCCACTAACAGCTCGCTCAAGTCGTCTACCTGTGCGGTGAACCGAGGTGCCGGTGGTGTTGGTTCAAACATTCGTGCTAACACCGAAGGCTCACAGGGTTGCATCATCGTTAGTTACGGTGCAACCACCGAAGAGTTCAACTACGTCGGTGCGGTTCACAACTGGACAGTTCCAGCAGGTGTCACTTCGGTGACCTTCAAGGTTTACGGTGCCGGCGGTGGTGCAACAACCTCGGGCGGAGATCTCGGTGCTGTTACTACTTATAACGGCGGTAATGGTGGATACGTAGAGAGCACCTATTCGGTCACTGCTGGTCAGTCGTTCCATCTGACAGTTGGCCAGGGTGGTTTGGGTAACAACACAACCAAACCTCTATCGAATTTCACTATTCAGCAGGTGCGAAACGAAGCCACCGGCTTTGGCTTCATCTGGGTTTCAGCCCTTCACGGCATCCAGGTCGGAGACACAATCACAGTCAGCGGACTCACCGGTTCGTTCGCATACTTCAATGGCACAAGGGTTGCCACATCTGGCACCTCTGGTCAGTCGATTTATTTCTCAAGCGGTTCAACAACTGCGATTGGCCTGACCAACATGAGCGGAACTGTCTCTGCTCCACAAGCCTGTGTTGGTTCGGTTATGACATCACCATTCGGTTCGGGTGGTGCGGCGAGCAACACCAGTTGCAGCAATAACAAGAACAACCTCTTTGCTTCTGGTGGTGGCGGTTCGTCGGTCTTTGCCGTTGCAGCTACTCCCAAGCACCTGCTAACCGCAGGTGGCGGTGGTGGCGCTTCGCTTCAGGGTGCCGGCGGTAACGGTGGCGGAAACGATTCAACCGCACTAACCGGAGGTAACGGAACCGCTGGATCTGGAACCGGAACCAACTTTGGTGGCGGTGCAACTCAGGCTGCGGCTGGAACAGCCGGTGGAGCGGCGAGCCCAACCATCTCGGGTGCAACCAACGGAACAGCCGGAGCCGCGAGACTCACCAGTGGATTCGGCGTTGCCGCGGGTGCGAACAGCACCGGTGGTGGCGGTGGTGGTGGTGGCGGTTACTACGGCGGTGGCTCTGGTGGCACCGGTGGTGGCGGTGGTGGTGGTTCGAGCTTCGCCAGCGTTCTAGATCTTCAACCGCCCGTTCTCGCATCTTCGGCTGGCGCGGTTCTCGGCAGCAACGGCACATCTTTGGTGCTCACATTTAATGAAGCTATTGGTTCCACGACTGCCGCGGCGTCGGCGTTCACTGTTTTTGTTGATGGTAATGCCGTGAGTGTTGCGAGTGTCACAACCACCGGTTCAACCGTGACTCTCAATTTGCCAAACCCAATAAGCAGCGACAAGACCGTGACTGTGTCTTATCTTGCGCCAAGCTTCAACATCGAAACCAACAACGCAGCGGTGCAAGATGCTGCTGGTAATGATGCTGTTTCTTTCTCTAATGTCGCTGTCACGAACAACTCTTCGCTTGGTCCAGATCGAGTGGCACCTGTTCTAGCAACCACCAACCCGGTCACCGTCTCGGGCGCCCAGGTCACAATCAACATGAACGAGACATTGCTGTCGTCAGCGCCCCCTCTCACCAGCCAGTTTGGCGTCACAATAAACGGTTCGGTAATCACACCGACATCGCTAACGGTTTCGGGCAGCTCAGTTGTACTAACTCTGCCGTCGGCGGTTCCAAACAACACTGCTATCACGGTTGCCTACACCGCACCAACTTCAGACAATGTGCTTACCAATGCCGCACTTCAAGACTTAAACGGAAACGACGCTGCGACATTCAGTCGAGCAGTTGACTTGGTTGGTCCGGTGCTTACCGCGTCTAATGGTGCAGTTCTGAGTGCAAATGGAACCTCGCTGGTTCTCACCTTTGACGAAGCTCTTGGTGCCACGACTGCTGCGACAACGGCGTTCACGGTTAACGTTGACGGCAACCCGGTCACAGTTGCGAGCAGAAGCGTCAGTGGCTCAACCGTCACCCTGAATCTAGCTAGCGTGGTCAATAGCGACAAGATTGTTACCGTCTCATACATTGCTCCAACTTCTGACAAGGCCACTAACAACGCAGCCATCCAGGATGACCTCGGTAATGACTCGGTCTCGTTCACGAATGCGCCGGTAGTCAACAACTCTGGCTTCGGCCCGGATCGAGTTTCACCGGTACTGGCAACCAACAACCCAGTGACCTACAGCGGCACCCAGGTAACCGTTGCTTTCAACGAGGCACTTCAGGGTGCGCCGCTGCCAGCACCAAGCAGATTCACTGTTTTTGTGGGCGGAGCGCCAGTAACCCCAACCTCGCTAACGGTTTCGGGCTCGAGTGTTCTGCTGACGATGCCATCTGCAATCACCGCTGGCACAGAAGTGATTGTTTCCTATGAAGCTCCAGCCTCAAACATCTCTGCGACCAACTTGGCGATTCAAGACACCAACGGTAACGACGCCCTATCGTTCAGTCAAAGCAGCAACCCGACCAGCAAGGCATGGAACTGGACGACGCCATACGACAACGCTACCAACGCGCCTTTGCAATGTGATGGTGCGGGCAGCATCAACCGCATCAAAGAGACCCAGTTACCAAACGGTGTTTACTACAGCGTTGGTGTCACCGGAAACTATCTCTGTATCAACGAAGTAACCGAGTCGCTAGCTCAGCGCGGTGGTGTGCCTTCAAACTTCACAGCTACCGGTTTGGTAACTGAACCTGGACTCAAGCTCACGACCGGAAATCAATCCTGTACCGCAGGTGTGCTCTGTGGTCCTCGCGGTGTGATGACTATTTACTTCTCAAAGCCAGTGAAAGACCCCGTTGTATCTTTCGCAGGATGGGGTGGCGGCTCAGGAAGTTCGACTTCGTGGTCTGAAATGGCTCTCATTACTCCAAACCTGACCATGTCAGTTTTGAGTGGAACAAACATCGAGGTAATTAACAACGGCACATATATTCAGCCGATTGTAAAGAACCCATCGATTAGTTGCACTTCGACTTCTGGCTACGGAGCGACTGCAACTGCCGGCTGCGGCTCGATTCAGCTGAACGGCACCGTTTCTTCGGCCTCATTCGAGGTTTACCTTGGCTCTGCTCGCGGCACCGGTTATCTAGATGCCTGGAACCTGACCGCGAGCATCTCTGAGGACTTCGGTCTTGTTCCAACTGCTTATGACAACCCGGTCGCCAGCCACTCGATTGGCGATCTGAGGCTCGGTGCCACCGTCGCTGCCGACCAGGCCTCAGCGCTTTACGCAACCACCAACGCCGACGCGGTCGCCAGCGGAACTTCACTCGCCGGAAACCCGAAGGCTGATGATGGTGTCGCCGCCTGGGTTTCATCGCCGTCTATAAACTTTGGCAACGCCGGCTCGACCTACAGCACAACCGTTGCCTTGTCTGGCGTTACCGAAACAGCGAACCTCTGTTCCTGGCTCGACTTCAACCGCGACGAAGTGTTTGCATTCAGTGAGCGTTACTGCACGACTGTTGCTGCTGGAGCAACTAGCGCAACCTTGAGTTGGACAGTTCCACAATTGGTTGTTCCTGGCCTTACCTATGCCCGTGTTCGTCTGAGTTATGACCCACTTACCGTGGCAACCGGCAAGGTGAGCTCGGGTGAGGTCGAAGACTATTCGATGACTATCGTTCCAGCGAGCGTTCCGTTTGCCCTGCCTGACACATCGTCTGGTTTGAATTCAGCAACCCAAAACATAAACATTCTTGCCAACGACGAAACTGCATCGGGTGTTACCTGGGATGTAACTTCGGTCAAGCTTTGCGCCTCGGGGCAAACACCCAATAACTGCAACGCGACAACCGTCACAGTTGCCGGCGAAGGAACGTACACAGTTCAATCTGATGGCAGCGTTCAGTTTGTTCCTCTTTCTTCATTCGCCGGAACGGCAACACCACTCGGTTATCAAGTAACCGACTCAATCGGGCAGATTCGATCATCAACCATCACACCGTCGGTTGCTGGAATTCCAGTCGCATACCCAGATTCAACTTCGGGCCCTTGGAACACCCCACAGACCTCTGACGTTATTGCTAACGACTTGCCTCCGACCGGTTATGCACTCAATTCATCGACTTTGAAACTCTGCAACCCGGCAACTAGCCAGGCAGCACCAAATTGCAACGCAACATCGGTGACCATTGCAAACCAGGGCACCTACGAAATTGTTGGCGGGCAAATTCAATTCACACCACTGATTACATTTAGTGGCACGGCAACCCCGGTCGCTTATCAGATCAGTGATTCACTGGCACAGGTTGCCTCAAGTGTTTACACCCCAACGGTAACTGCGGCACCTGCACCGGTCGCAGTCAACGACACCAGCTCTGGCCCGATGAACACAGCTCAGGTCAAGACCGTGTTGGCAAACGACACCACCTCGGGCGGGGTCACCCTAGACGCAACCAGCGTGAAGCTCTGCTCGAGCGGCCAGACCTCGCCTAACTGCAACGCGACTTCGGTGACCATGGCAAACCAGGGCACTTACGCGGTCGACACTGCAACAGGCGTTGTGACCTTCACGCCGGTAAACAACTGGTCTGGCACAGCAACCCCCGTTGCCTACCAAGTGACTGCTAACTCTGGTCAGACAGTTAGTGCCACTTATACGCCAACAGTTATTCCCGCGCCGACGGTTTTGCCCGACGCAACTTCTGGGCCATGGAACACCGCACAGGACAGAAATGTTCTTGCTAACGACAATGCCGATTCTCTAACAACTCTGAACCCAGCTTCGCTTGCTCTCTGCGCCACGGGCCAGACGGCACCAAACTGCAACGCGACATCGGTGACCATAGCCAACCAAGGCACGTATTCAATCGTCTCGGGCCAGGTTCGTTTCACACCGCTTTCAAGTTTTGCAAGCACCGCAACACCTGTCACCTACCAGGTCGCCGATGCACTCGGGCAGGTTTCTTCTACTACTTACACTCCAACCGTCACACCACCTACGGCACCGGCTGCAGTCAACGACACAAACAGCGGGCCTTGGAACATCGCTCAAACAATCACTCCGCTGACAAACGATCCGGCTGGTCTCACCATGGTTGGTTTGTGCCCGACAGTTTCAACCGCTGCAGCAAGTTGCACCGCGACCACTTTGACGATTGCTAACGAGGGCACATACACACTCAGCGGTTCGACTGTTACTTTCACGCCGCTTTCAACTTTCTCTGGCACAGCAACCCCGATTGCCTACGCAGCTGTTGATGCGTATGCGCAAAACGTGAAGGCAACAATCACCCCAACCGTGTTTGCACCTGACGCGCCAACTGCATCGCCACAGACCAAGACACTGTTGCCGAACACCAGCGTTGCTTTCACCGATGTTGACTCGGGCGCGGGTGCTCTAGCAACTCAAGGATCTGCAAACCTTTCTTCGAGCTGTATCGTCGACCCGGCAAACACCAGCAACTGCATTTCGTCGGGCAGTTTCAACGTTGCCAACCAAGGAACCTGGACAATCGCCAACGGCGAGGTTACCTTTGCAGCCTTTGCGAACATCGCACCTGGAACCCAGACTTCAGTCACCTACCGAGTTACCGACCAGGCAGGCCTAACAGCTTCATCGAGTTTGACCCCGATGGTTCCTGCCGCGCCAACCGCAAGCCCAGATACTTCGACTGGCCCTTGGAACACCGCGCAGAGCATGACCGTGTTGACCAACGACACCGCTGCCAGCGGTGAGACACTGGTTGCCTCGAGCCTGAGGCTCTGCGACCCGGCTACCAGTCAGGTTTCTCCGAATTGCAACGCGACGTCGGTGACGATTGCAAACCAGGGAACCTACACGATCAGCAACGGCAGCCTAGTTTTCACGCCGCTCATTAACTTCACCGGCACCGCAACCGCAGTTGGCTACCAGATCAGCGACTCTCTCGGGCAGTCGGCTGGCTCTACCTATACGCCAACCGTCTCGGCTCCGGTTGCTCCGGTTGCCGTGAACGACACCAGCTCGGGCCCGCTAAACACGGCTCAGGTGAAGACCGTTCTGGCCAATGACACCACAACAGCTGGCGTGACTCTCACCGCAACCAGCGTGAAGCTTTGCGCTAGCGGCCAGACTTCGCCGAACTGCAACGCGACATCCGTGGTGATCGCCAACCAGGGAACCTACACGGTTGACACTTCAACCGGTGTGGTTACTTTCACGCCCGTTACCGGATGGTCTGGCACAGCGACTGCGGTTGCCTACCAGGTGACGGCCAACTCAGGTCAGGTTGTTTCTGCTACCTACACGCCAACCGTTATTCCTGGCCCGACCGTTGCTGCCGACGTAACCTCTGGGCCTTGGAACACCGCGCAGACCAGCAACGTGTTGTCGAACGACAACGCAAACGCGCAAACTACTTTGAACAACGCCTCGCTTGCACTCTGTGCTTCGGGCCAGACTTCGCCGAACTGCAACTCGACTTCGGTGACCGTTGCTAACCAGGGAACCTACTCGATTGTTTCGGGCCAGGTGCAGTTCGTACCGCTTTCAAGTTTTGCTGGCACCGCAACTGCTGTCACCTACCAGGTTGCAGATGCGCTCGGTCAAGTTGCATCGACTACCTACACGCCAACCGTGTCGCCACCAACGGCACCGGTTGCGGTGAACGACACCAAGAGTGGCCCTTGGAACACCGCACAGACAATCACTCCGCTCACTAATGATCCGGCCGGCGTAACTATTGTTGGCCTCTGCCCAACAGTGTCGACCGCTGCTGCCAGCTGCACCGCGACAACTTTGACAGTTGCAAACGAAGGCACCTATACGCTCAGCGGTTCGACTGTTACCTTTACTCCGCTCGCAACTTTCTCTGGCACAGCGACGGCAATCAAGTATGCAATTGTCGACGCGTTCTCTCAGAACGCAACAGCGATGATTACCCCAACCGTCGCTGCACCAACCGCGCCAACTGCAAGCCCGCAGACTAAGACGCTCTTGCCGAACACCAGCGTTGCGTTCACCGATGTTGACTCTGGTGCCGGAGCGCTGGCCACTCAGGGTTCTGCCGCTCTGACTTCAAGTTGCATCGTGAACCCAGCAAACACCGCTAGCTGCATCACCACCGGCAGCTTCACAGTTGCGAACCAAGGAACCTGGACAATCGCCAGCGGTGCGGTCACCTTCGCGGCGTTGCCGAACATCACTCCTGGCACGCAGACCGCGGTCACCTATCGAGTCACCGACCAGGCCGGGCTCACCGCAGCTTCGACCCTGACGCCGATTGTTCCGGCAGCGCCGGTTGCAGCAACCGACACATCTAGCGGTGCTTGGAACACCACGCAGACCATGAACGTCTTGACCAACGACACCGCGGCCCTCGGAGAAACACTGGTTGCTTCGAGCCTGAAGCTCTGCGACCCTGCAACCAGCCAAGTCTCACCAAACTGCAACGCCTCATCGGTGACCATCGCAAACCAGGGAACCTACTCGGTAGTAAGCGGCACCATTCAGTTCACTCCGCTGATCAGCTTCACCGGAACGGCAACTGCGGTTGGCTACCAAATCAGTGACTCGCTAGGTCAGACTGCTGCCACGACTTACACGCCAACCGTGGTGCCACCGGTTGCGCCTGTCGCCGTGAACGACACCAGTTCTGGCCCGCTGAACACAGCTCAGGTGAAGACCGTCTTGGCAAACGACACCACTGCTGCGGGCGTAACTCTCACCGCAACCAGCGTGAAACTCTGCGCGAGCGCTCAGACCGCACCTAACTGCAACGCGACATCCGTGACAATTGCAAACCAAGGAACTTACACAGTCGACACTGCAACTGGCATTGTTACATTCACGCCGGTCACCGGATGGTCTGGCACCGCGACACCGGTTGCCTACCAGGTAACTGCAAACTCAGGTCAAACTGTCAGTGCAACTTATACGCCAACGGTGATTCCTGCGCCAACAGTTGCAGTCGATACAACTTCGGGTCCATACAACACTGTTCAAACAGCTAACATCTTGCAAAACGATGTGGCAGCAAGTGGAACAACATTGAACCCGTCGACTTTGAAGCTCTGTGCGAGCGGCCAGGTTCTGCCTAACTGCAACGCGACATCGGTGACAATTGCAAACCAGGGAACCTATGCTGTCGTAAACGGCCAGATCACCTTCACACCACTGTCAACATTCGCGGGCACTGCAACTCCAATCACCTATCAGGTCTCAGATGCACTTGGTCAGCCTTCGACGACGACATACACTCCGACCGTTACACCACCACCGATGCCGGTGGCTGTGAACGATACAAAGAGTGGTCCGTGGAATACTGCGCAGACAATCACGCCGTTGACGAATGACCCGACCGGTTTGACCGTTGTTGGATTGTGCCCGAGCAGCGAAACCGTCGCCGCAAGTTGCACGCTTACTTCGGTCACCGTTTTTGACAACCTGAACAACCCGGTTGGCACATACACATTGAGCGGCAGCACGGTCACCTTCACTCCGGTGATTACCTTCTCTGGCACCGCCCCAGCGATTAAGTATGCGGTTGCCGATGTCGTTGGCCAGAAGGTCATGGCCACGATCACCCCGGTAGTTGCCGCACCAGCCGCGCCGATTGCAACGCCGCAGACCAAGACCCTATTGCCTGCAACCACGACAACCTTTACCGACATTGACTCGGGCGCTTCGTCGCTTGCAACAACCGGATCGGCCAACTTCACTGCCAGCTGTATTGTTGACCCGGCCACACCGAGCAGTTGCATCACCAGCGGCAGCTTCGTGGTAGCTGGCGAAGGAACCTGGGCAATCAACTCGGGCGTGGTCACCTTTACCGCGCTATCGACCATCACTCCCGGAACCAAGACCCCGGTGACCTACAAGGTCACAGATGCTGCCGCCCTAAGCGTGACCTCAACGCTTACCCCAATTGTTCCTCAGGTGCCAGTGGCCTCACCCGACTCTTCTGCTGCACCTCAGGGCGCAGTTCAGACACTTTCGATTGTTGCCAACGATGCAGCGGGTAGCGCGACCGCGCCGCTCGTGCCATCGACCGTTCGCTTGTGTGAAACTGGCACCGCAAACGCATCGTGCACACTCACTACTTTGACCGTTAACGGTGAGGGCGTCTACACAGTCAACACAACTACTGGCGTTGTTACATTCACCCCGGATGCCAACTACGTCGGAATCGCAACTCCGATCAAGTACGTTGTTCAAGATTCAGTCGGTCAAGTTGCAACTAGCACGATCTCTCCTGTGGTTGTTCCACCGCCGGCTGTTGCTGCAGTCACCGATACGCTCACTTTGGTTTATGGCGCTACCGGAACTTTCAACCCGTTGACAAACGACAGCGCGGGAATCACCAACCCGATTCCTGTTGGCTATACCGCAGTTGGCACCGTCAGCCTTTCACCAGCGACACTCAAACTCTGTGGAGCTGGCGAGACCTACCCGACTTGCACAGCGACATCTGTGACGACTGTAGACGGCACCTACGTTTTGAGCGGATCGACAGTTGTCTTCACTCCAGTCGCCGGATTCACCGGCACTGCGGTCGCACCACCGACATACCTGATTTGCAATGTCGTTAGCGGTACCTGGTTGCCAGCAGCGCCAAACAGTTCTTGCGCAACGGCGCAGCTGATCCCGACAGTGACCCCGCCGGCAGTGCCAACGGCAACTCCAGACACTTCGACTAACTACCTCGACACCTTGCAGACCATGACGGTGCTTTCGAACGACAGCATCCCTGCAATTGCAGTGCCTGCTACCTTGAAGCTTTGCGGCACCAACCAGACCGCACCAACCTGCACGGCCACATCGGTGACCACAGCAGACGGAACCTACACAGTTGTCGGAAGCACCGTAACCTTCATGCCGGTCAGCGGCTTCTTGGGAACCGCAGCGCCTGTGGCTTATCAGGTCACCGATCAGTTGAACCGCACGGTGAACTCTACCTACACGCCAACCGTGACCCCTCCACCACCGCCAGCTCCGGTTACGCCACCGGTAACTCCGACTCCAACCCCGACGCCAACGCCTACGCCGACTCCAACCCCGACCGCGGTGCCAAAGCCAGTTGCCAAGCCAGACATCAAGAACGGCACAATGAACAAGCCGATCACGCTCTCGCCAGTCACTAACGACATCAAGGCCGGCGCCGAATTGATTCCAACCAGCATTGTTTTGTGCACGACAGACTGCAACACGACCGCCAACACTGTAGAAACCAAAGTTGGTGTCTGGGCAGTTGACTCGGCTACCGGCAACGTAACTTTCACCCCGGTGAAGAACTGGTTCGGTCGTGCGTCACTCGGTTACTTCATCTTTGATGCCGCCGGCAACAAAGTTAAGTCAACGCTCACCGTCATCATCCCGAAGGCTCGCGGTGAAGGCGAGCTCGCATACACCGGTGTTAACGAATTCACCGTGCCACTTGCATCTCTGGCCGCGCTCTTGATTGTTATCGGACTATGGTTGCGCAGAAGAACTCGCTAAAGAAATCAAAGCCTCTTCT
>Ga0208083_1000100_pt1 | contig 20524 bp, 19 predicted proteins | sample LakMenEpi07Jul09_FD_150677 | JGI IMG/M metagenome (GOLD analysis project Ga0208083, IMG submission 150677) | Freshwater microbial communities from Lake Mendota, WI - 07JUL2009 deep hole epilimnion (SPAdes) | ecosystem: Environmental > Aquatic > Freshwater > Lake > Epilimnion/Euphotic zone ...
CCGTCGGTCGTCTTTGTCATCATGTTCCACGACTGTCCGTAGACGAAATAGTCAGACTGAGGGAAGGCATAGGTTGTCTGCTTGGCCTTGGGTATTGACACCGCCAGTCCAACGGTTTGGCCCTGTTTACAACTGGCGTTCAGGATTGCGATGAATTCATCCACTATTGGCTCGCCCGTGACTACCTTTACGCTCGAAGATGGTGAGGAACTCGGTGTGGGAGATGGAGAAGCAGAACTGCTAGCCGTAGGCGTTGGGGACGCAGAGTTACTAGCTGTGGGCGTTGGGCCAGGCGTGCACCCAGAAAGCAAGGCAACTGCAACAAGGGAGGCGCTAACCTTCAGAAGATTCATGGCGCAATCTTATTGTTCTTGGTGCCAAGTTGAAAAGTGAAATTTACGTAGTCTTGATTAGGAGACAGGCTGTGTGAAGTCCCAGGTCGACGCAAACAGAAAATGGCCCGGCATTTCTGCCGGACCATTTCTTTTGTGGAGACTAGGGGGGTCGAACCCCTGACCCCCTGCTTGCAAAGCAGGTGCTCTACCAACTGAGCTAAGTCCCCATAGATTCTTGCCTAAGCAATCATCCGTGGGCCTAGGAGGACTTGAACCTCCGACCTCTTCATTATCAGTGAAGCGCTCTAACCACCTGAGCTATAGGCCCCTAGAGCCTTTTCAACTTTAGACGATTAACTGCGAATGCTCAAACCGAAAACGAAAAGCAGCGTCGAACCAACTCTAGTTGTTGGTGAAGCCCACCGACAAACCGCCTGTGAACTTGGCTACAACGTTGTAGATCAGTGCCCACACGCCAGCCAGGATGGTGCCGACCACCATGTTGAAAACCGAGATTCCCAACGAGAAGGTGAGCACGCGAGGCAGGGTGAGGGTGTCTTCAACACCGGATGTTGCGTCAGTTAGACCGACGGTCGCCAACAAGTTGTTCAAGCTAGCGCCCAAACCGGTGAACGAAACGATGATCCACAAGAAGATGAAGCCCACGATGGTGGCGATGCCCAGAGCGAGGGTAAGCATGAAGCCCATGCGCACTGCGGACCAAAAGTCGATGTGCACGAGCTTTAGTTTTACCTGCTTGGCCGCTGGTACATCTTTAGCAGCGCGACGCTTAAACAACTTAGCCATTAGGCATCTCCCTCTGTGGTGTCAGGTTCTGCATCAACGCTAGCGTCAACCGGGGTCTCTGCACCATCAATAAGTTCCTCATTGGTCTCAAGGTTACGCTCTGAGTTCTTGGCCAAGCCAATCACCGAGTCGGTCTCTTCGAACCTGGCGAACACAACACCCATGGTGTCGCGGCCCTTGGCTGGCACTTCGGCAACTGCCGAGCGAACAACCTTGCCGCTTTCGAGAACCACGAGCACTTCATCCTCGTCGGTCACGATCTGTGCACCAACAATGTCGCCGCGCTTTTCTTCGAGCTTGGCCACCTTGATGCCGATGCCGCCGCGGTTCTGTGGGCGGTACTGGTCGACCGAGGTGCGTTTGGCATAGCCGCCCTCGGTAACCACGAACACGTATGCACCTTCGACGTCGTTGATAACGCTTGCCGAGAGCAACTGGTCGCCACTTCTGAAGTGCATGCCGATGTTGCCCGAGGTGTCACGGCCCATTGGGCGCAGGCTCTCGTCGCTCGCCGAGAAGCGAATCGACATTCCCTTGCGTGAAACGAGAAGCAGGTCATCCGCTTCAGAAACCAACATGGCCGAAACCAGCTCGTCACCCTCACGCAACTTGATGGCGATGATGCCACCGGTGCGAGCGGTGTCGTAGGCGTCGAGCGCGGTCTTCTTTACTAGACCCTCGCGAGTGGCGAGAACTAGGTAAGGAGCGGCTTCGTAGTCTTTCATGTCTAGAACCTGAGCGACCTGCTCGTCTGGCTGCAGGGCGAGAAGGTTGGCCACGTGCTGACCCTTGGTGTCGCGGCCGGCTTCGAGAACCTCGTAGGCCTTGGCGCGATAGACACGGCCCTTGTTCGTGAAGAACAACAACCAGTGGTGGGTGGTGGTCACGAAGAAGTGCTCGACCACGTCGTCTGCACGAAGGTTGGCACCCTTCACGCCCTTGCCGCCACGGTGCTGCTGGCGGTAGTTGTCGCTCTTGGTGCGCTTGATGTAGCCACCGCGGGTTAGCGAGATGACCATTTCTTCGACAGGAATCAGGTCTTCGGCGTTTACGTCGCCGTCGAAACCTGCCACGATTTGGGTGCGACGGTCGTCGCCGTGCTTGCGCACAATCTCTTCGAGTTCTTCGCTGATGATCGAACGCTGGCGAACTGGGTCGGCGATGATCGCCTTGAAGTCGACAATCTGCGCTTCGAGTTCGGCGGCTTCGTCGATGATCTTCTGGCGTTCTAGCGCGGCCAACTGACGAAGCTGCATGTTCAAGATTGCACGGGCCTGAAGCTCGTCAATCTTGAGCAGGTCCATCAGCCCGTCGCGAGCCTCGTCAACTGTGGCGCTCTTGCGAATCAGTGCGATGACTGCGTCGAGAGCATCCAGCGCTTTGAGGTAACCGCGCAGAATGTGGGCACGTTCTTCGGCCTTGCGCAGTCTGAACTGGGTGCGGCGAACGATGACTTCGATCTGGTGGTCGACCCAGTGGCTGATGAAGCCGTCGATGCTCAGGGTGCGAGGCACGCCATCAACCAGGGCTAGCATGTTGGCGCTGAAGTTCTCTTGAAGCGGGGTGAGCTTGTAGAGGTTGTTCAGCACAACTCGAGCAACTGCGTCGCGCTTGAGCACGATGACGAGACGCTGACCGGTGCGACCAGAGGTTTCGTCACGGATGTCGGCGACGCCCTGCAAGCGACCCTCTTTGACGAGCTCGGCGATTTTTAGCGCTAGGTTGTCTGGGTTCACCTGGTAAGGCAGTTCGGTAACGACTAGGCAGGTGCGGTTGTGAAGCTCTTCAACGTTGACGATTGCGCGCATCGTGATGGAGCCACGACCGGTGCGGTAGGCGTCTTCGATTCCGCGGCGACCGAGAATGGTTGCGCCGGTCGGAAAGTCTGGGCCCTTGATGCGAGCGATGAGAGCTTCTTGCAGCTCTTCGCGAGTGGCATCTGGGTTGGCCAGTGCCCACTGGGCGCCTTCGGCAACTTCGCGAAGGTTCTGCGGTGGAATGTTGGTGGCCATACCAACAGCGATACCGATCGAGCCGTTGACCAGCAGGTTCGGAAAGCGGCTTGGTAGAACGGTCGGTTCTTGGGTGCGGCCGTCGTAGTTGTCTTGAAAGTCGACGGTTTCTTCGTCGATGTCGCGAACCATCTCCATGGCCAACTGCGCCATGCGGCACTCGGTGTAACGCGGGGCAGCAGCTGGGTCGTTACCCGGTGAGCCGAAGTTACCCTGACCCGAAACCAACGGGTAGCGCAGGTTCCAGTCTTGAACGAGGCGAACCAGGGTGTCATAGATCGCGCCGTCGCCGTGCGGGTGGTACTGACCCATCACGTCACCAACCACGCGCGAACACTTGCTGAACTGCTTGTCTGGGCGGTAGCCGCCGTCGAACATTGCATAAACGACGCGGCGGTGCACCGGCTTCATGCCGTCGCGCACGTCTGGAAGCGCGCGCCCCACGATAACGCTCATCGCGTAGTCGAGGTATGAGCGCTGCATCTCTGTCTGCAGGTCTACCTGCTCGACGTTGTCGATGAAACCTGATTCGTTGGTCTGAGTCTCGTCTGCCATTTTTTCGTCTCTTCTGTTCGTTCGCTCGTTCTTAGATGTCTAAGAAGCGAACATCCTTGGCGTTGCGTTGAATGAATGTGCGGCGACCTTCGACGTCGTCACCCATGAGGGTGCTGAACACTTCGTCGGCGAGAGCTGCGTCATCGAGGGTTACCTGAAGCAGGGTGCGGCGGTCTGGGTCCATGGTGGTTGCCCAAAGCTCGTCGTAGTCCATTTCACCAAGACCCTTGTAACGCTGAATCGAGTTTTCTTTTGGAATCTTCTTGCCCGAGGCTTGTCCACTGGCTAGCTTCTCGTCGCGCTCGGCGTCTGAGTAGACGTATTCGTGCTCGGCGTTCGACCACTTGATGCGATACAGCGGCGGCTGCGCGAGGTAGACGTAGCCGTGCTCGATCAGCGGGCGCATGTAGCGGAACAGCAGGGTCAAAATCAGAGTACGGATGTGCTGACCGTCGACATCGGCGTCGGCCATCAAAACGCACTTGTGATAGCGAATCTTGCTCACATCAAACTCTTCGCCGATGCCGGTTCCGAACGCGGTGATCAACGCCTGAACTTCGGTGTTAGCCATCGCGCGGTCTAGGCGGGCGCGTTCGACGTTCAGAATCTTTCCACGCAGAGGCAAGATGGCCTGGGTCTCTGGGTTGCGGCCACGAACTGCCGAACCACCTGCCGAGTCACCCTCAACGATGTAGATTTCTGAAACTATCGGGTCGCGGCTCGAGCAGTCGCGAAGCTTGCCCGGCATGCCGCCAGACTCGAGCAGACCCTTACGGCGAGTTGCTTCGCGCGCCTTGCGGGCTGCCTGACGAGCGGTCGCTGCCTGAATCGCTTTGCGAACAATGTCTTTGGCCTGGGTCGGGTTGCGCTCTAGCCAGTCGCCGAGTTGCTCATTGACCACCTTTTGCACGAATGCCTTGGCCTCGGTGTTACCCAACTTGGTCTTGGTCTGACCTTCGAACTGTGGCTCGCTCAACTTCACCGAGATAACGGCGGTCAAACCTTCGCGGCAGTCGTCACCGCTTAGGTTCTCGTCTTTTTCTTTAAGCAGGTTGGTGGCACGAGCGTACTTGTTCAGCAAACTGGTAAGCGCCGCTCTAAAGCCTTCTTCGTGGGTTCCACCCTCGTGGGTGTTGATGGTGTTGGCGTAGGTGTGAACGCTCTCGTTGTAGGCGTTGGTCCACTGCATTGCCAATTCGAGCGAGAGGTTCTTCTCTTTGGTCTCAGACTCGAACGAGATGATCTCTTGGTGAACCAACTCGGTCTTCTTCGACGAGTTCAAGAACTCGACGTAGTCCATGAGGCCGCGCTCATAGAGGTAAGTGTCTTCTTTGCCGCTGCGCTCATCCTTGATGCTGATCTCGAGACCCTTGTTCAAGAAGCACATCTGCTGAAAGCGTGCGCGCAGGGTTTCGTAGTCGAAGTCGACGGTTTCGAAAATCTCGGCGTTCGGCTCGAACTCGATCATGGTTCCGGTCGAGTCGGTTGCACCCGCCTTGGCTATTGGGGCGTCTGGAACACCGCTTTGGTAACTCTGGGTCCAGAAGAATCCTTCGCGGGCAACGGCCACGCGCAACTTGGTTGAAAGGGCATTAACCACGGATGCACCCACACCGTGCAAACCACCAGAAACCGCATAGCCACCGCCGCCGAATTTACCTCCGGCGTGCAAGATGGTGAGAACAACCTGAACGGTTGAGACGCCTTCGGTTGGGTGAACGGCTACCGGAATTCCTCGGCCGTTGTCTTGAACGCGAATCCAGCCCTCTTTGGTGATGGTTACCTGAATGGCGTCGCAGTGACCAGCAAGAGCTTCGTCTACCGAGTTATCGACAATCTCGTAAACCAAGTGGTGAAGACCACGGGGCCCGGTTGAACCGATGTACATTCCGGGGCGTTTACGAACGGCTTCTAGGCCTTCGAGAACCTGAATATTTCCGGCTTCGTAGCCGCTGTTTTCGGGTGTAGACATTTTTAGTTGGTACTCCTTTTTGCTGGATTAGGCCCTATGAACTGCGACCTCGGCGGCCGACTTAAATTCGGGGTTACTAACCCTTCGATTTTACCTCGGATGCGCGACAAAATCGGGGATATCCACAGCAGGTTGATAGGCAGTTTTGCCCTTTATTTACGCGGAACTCTGGCTTTGCCAAGGTCTCGTTTTGGCAACGAAATGGCGATTACCCGTAGGTGTCTCTCGGGCCTCGCCCGGGCACCGATCTTGGGCCCTTTTTCCAGCTCGGAGCATCTGGCCCGAGGGTCTTAATTGCGGTGATTCCGAGCGCCTCGTAACGCGCGTTTACCAGCTCTAAAATCTGCGGAGCCATAAGTCTCAACTGCGTCGCCCAGGCAGTCGATTTGCATCGAATCGTCAGGGTTCCGTCAACGATTTCTTCGGGTTTCGAGTTGACGGCATTGTTCGCCCCAACCACTTCGGCCCAGTTCACGTGAAGGTCGGCTTCGGCCATTTCGCCGGTCCAGCGAAAGTCGGTGATCAGGGCATCCAGGGTCGACATCGCCGTCACCGGGTCACGGCCCTTGTCGAACGGCTTCGACTTAGCCCTGCCCTTGCCTGCCTCGATGCGCTTTTGGTCGCGGGTCATGCGTCGCCCGGTTGCTGCCTCGCGCATCCGCCAATAAAACTCTTGGGCAAAGTCTGCGGCCGACTTTTTCTCGTCACTCACGCGCGCGTCACCTGCCCCTCACTCACGGCAAAGCGCGTGGCGGTGAGAATGACCGGCACGTCTTCGGCAACTGCGGCAGTGATGAGCACCTGTTCATTGTTCGCCACCAGCTCGGCAAGGCGCAAGCGGCGGCCTGAATCTAGCTCGGCGAAAACGTCATCCAATATCAACACCGGGTCTCCGGTGCGGCTCTCTTTCTTCAATAACTCCGCGGATGCTAGGCGCAACGCCAGCGCATACGACCAGGTTTCGCCGTGGCTGGCGTAACCCTTCGCGGGCAGGGGCCCAAGCATCAGCACGAGGTCATCGCGCTGAGGCCCCACCAACGTGAGCCCGCGCTCGAGCTCTTTCGCCCGAACCTTTTCGAGTCTCTCGCTGAACAGTTTCGCGATGGTGTCTTTGTCGCTGTCCTCGAGATACTCGAGGTCGTCTTCTTCGGTGTCTTCACCAAAAAAGTTGGGCAGGCGGTCACCGAGCAGCGAAGACTTGTAGAGCAGCCGTGGCTCGTTGTTGCTTGTGGCGATCGACTGATAGGCCGCGAATAGGTGCGGTTCGAGCATCCGTGCGATTTCAAGCCTGGCCGAGACAATCTCGGTGCCGTATTGCACGAGCGACGCATCCCAGGCTTCGAGAGTGCTCAGCGCCGAACCGGTGGTCTTGGTGATTTTGGCCGATTTGAGCAGACTGTTGCGCTGCTTCAGCACACGCTCGTAATCGCTGTAAACGCCAGCCATGCGCGGGCGGTACTGCACAACCAGCTCGTCGATAAACGCGCGTCGATTGGTTGGGTCGCGGCGAATAATGTCGATGTCTTCGGGAGCGAAGGTTACCGATGAAATCACGCCGATCAAATCGCGCACCCGTGGCAGGTCGGCCTTGTTCATGCGGGCCTTGTTCTTGCCTTCGCGATTTAGCTCAAGCTCAAGCAAAATGTCTCGGTCTTCGTGGCAAACCATGGCACGGATGATCGCTGCAGGCTCACCCGCCTGAATCAGTGCTTGGTAGCCAGCGACGCGGTGTGAGGTCAGCGTGCTGAGGTAGCCGATCGCCTCGACGAGATTGGTTTTGCCCTGGCCGTTTCGACCGACGAAAAGATTGATGCCCGGCTCGAGCGCAACGTCGGTGCTGCCGTGGTTACGAAAAGAGGCGAGGGTCAGATGCTTTACATACATAACCCTCGCCCCTAGACGTTAGAACTTCTTGGTGCGAATGACTTACTTGTCGTTTTTGACGACGGCGTGGCCACCGAACTGGTTGCGAAGAGCTGCAACAGCCTTCATGGCCGGTGAGTCTTCTTGGCGGCTAGCGAAGCGAGCGTAGAGCGAAGCGGTGATCGCTGGCATTGGCACAGCCTCGGCGATTGCCTCTTCGATCGTCCAGCGACCTTCACCAGAGTCGTTTACATAACCCTTGATGTTGTCTAGGTTCGGGTCTTCTTCGAGAGCGCGAACCAAAAGGTCGAGCAACCATGAACGAACCACGGTGCCACGCTGCCAGGCGGCAAAGGTGCCATGAACATCCTTGATGATGCTCTTCTTTTCTAGAAGCTCATAACCTTCGGCGAATGACTGCATCATGCCGTACTCGATGCCGTTGTGAACCATCTTGGCGTAGTGGCCAGCACCGGTGTCTCCAACGTGAACGAAGCCCTCTTCGCGCTTGCCCTCAGGGCGAAGTGCGTCGAAGATCGGCATTGCGCGCTCGACTAGTTCTGCCGGACCGCCTACCATTAGGCCGTATCCGTTTTCTAGACCCCAAACACCACCAGAAACACCACAGTCGAGGTAGCCGATGCCGAGGGGTTCTAGCTCTTCTGCGTGACGAATGTCATCGCTGAAGCGTGAGTTACCACCCTCGATGATGAGGTCGCCTGGCTCTAGGTGCTTCTTTAGTTCGTTGATTACGTCGTCGGTTGGGGCGCCGTGCGGAACCATCACCCAAACCGTGCGTGGTGCTGGCAGGGCAGCAACCAAGTCTTGAATAGTCTCTACGTCTGATACGTCTTTGCTTCTGGCATAACCAGTTACCTCGACGCCGTTCTTGCGCAGACGTGAGCGCATGTTGCCGCCCATTTTGCCAAGACCAATTAGACCGATGTGCATTTAAATACCTTTCGAATACCGCTTAGCGGTTGAGTAGATTCGGCTGAAGCAGGTAACGATAGGTGTCGCTGTCGGTCTTCTCTTTCGAGCCGTGACTTGCGATCAATACCGGACCTGGCTTGTTTGGATCGTTGCTTGGAGTGAAGGCAATCTTCACAAACTCACTGTTAACTCCGGCCAGACCCTCAATGAGAAACTGCGGCTTTAGTGAGACAACGATTTCTTTGCCAGAAAGCTCGGCACTGATGCTTTCTGAAGCTTGGGCTGTTTCGTTGCCACTTGCGTCAAGTGTCACCGAACCATCCTTGAAATCAAATTTGATTGGTGATTCTTTTTCAAGAACTAGGCCGACGCGCTTTGCCGAGTCGACTAGGTCTTGGGTTGTGATGATTGCGAAGTCTGCGATATCTGCCGGAAACAGTGACTTAACCGGTGGAAAGGTACCCTTCATCAAAATTGTGGTGACCGAACGGTTGTTGGCCGAGAACCCAATGATCTCTTTGTCGCTGTCGACATTTAGACCAATCTGGATGTCACCCTGGTGGCTGAAGTTTTTAGCTACCTCGCTGAGGATGCGCGAAGGAACGAGTGACGTGCTACCGATGGCGCTTGGCTGTGGCTTCCATGAGACATCGCGCATTGCCACGCGGTAACGGTCGGTTGCAAGAAGGGTTAGGGCCTTTTCACCAGCTTCGATCAGGACGCCATTGAGCTGAGGTGTGACATCCTCTTTTGAAACAGCGGGCAAAATCTGAGCCACTGCGTGCTGAAAGTCTTCACCAGGAACGGTGCCAGCAACAGGCGGCATCTCAGGTAGTGGCGGGTAGGTTTCGATCGGCATGGTGGCCAGAGAGAACTTGGCTGCTCCACACTTGACGTTTACTTTGTTGCCTTCAAGTTCGATTTCAACCGGTGCGTTAGGCAGTTTGCTAGCGATGTCGTTCAGTAGGCGGCCAGAAACTAGTACTCGGCCAGAGCCCTCAACTTTTGCAACGATCTCAACCTGAGCTGAAACCTCGTAGTCAAACACCGATAGGCGAAGTGCGTTGGCGTCGGCCTCAATAAGAATTCCGGTGAGGATAAGCATTGGAGCCCGCTGAGGTAGCAAGCGGCTAACAAATGAGACAGCTTCGCTCAGGGCATCGCGGTTTACTTGAAACTTCACTTTGAACCAGGTTTTCTACGAATGAGAAGAGAATTCTTCGGTTGCACACAAGTCTGCCACAAAAACCCTATTGCTAAAGGGAGAACGGGCTTTCATGAGCATTTTCGTCGATCGATTCACTACTCGGATGCTCCAGCTGCGGTTTCTTCTTTGTTATGGGTTTAGCTAATTAATTCTTTTTCTTTAATAACCTTATTAACCCCTGTGCAAAGTGTGGATAACCCGGCTGTTCCTTTTTATTTACTAATAACTACATCAGTGAAAGATGTATACACAACTGTGCACAAATCTGTGGATAACTCACTTGGTTGTTAGTAGTTCTGAAGCTTTACACTCACAGGCACCGCTGTTTCACAGTAATTCAGGGGTTATCGACAGTTATCCACAGGTTTATAAACATCTTAATAACTCAACCAATTGTTGAAGGTTTTGGGAGCTGTTGGCCAAAATAGGCAACTCGCAGTTAGAAAGCGCGGTGGTTGTTCCTGATTGTGTTGATGATCTCAGTGACCTGGTTGTAAACGTAACGGCGCTCGTTCATCCACTCGGCCACTCTGCGGTTGGCATACATAACGGTTGTGTGATCGCGGTTTCCGAAAATCTGGCCGATTTTAGGTAGCGAAAGGTTGGTCTGCTCGCGGCAAATGTACATGGCGATTTGGCGGGCCATTGCAATGGCTGCGGTGCGAGAGTTGCCATAAATCTCATCCGGAGTGATCTTGTAGTAGCTAGATACAGCGTTGATGATTTCGATTGGTGCGATGACGGTCTCTTCGTGCACCGGCGCGATGTCTTTGAGAACCGTCTGCACCAGGGCCATGTCAACCTGCTTGCGGCTTAGGTTTGCATAGGCGGTAACGCGAATCAGGGTTCCTTCAAGTTCACGCACGTTAGATTGCACACGTTCCGCCATGTACTCGAGTATCTCGTCTGGAACGCGAATCTTTTCTAGCTCAGCCTTTTTGCGCAGAATGGCGATTCGAGTCTCAAGCTCTGGCGCCTGGATGTCTACGGTTAGGCCCCACTGAAAACGTGAAACCAGGCGCTCTTCGAAGCCCATCAGGTTCTTCGGAGCCACGTCGCTGGTGATAACAACCTGCTTGTTTGCGTCGTGAAGCGCGTTGAAGGTGTGAAAGAAGGCTTCTTGGGTCTGGTCTTTACCGGCCAAGAACTGAATGTCGTCGATCATCAGAATGTCGATGTTGCGGTATTCGTTTAGAAACTGAGCCGATCGGTTGTTCTGAATGGCGTTGATGAAGTCGTTGGTGAACTCTTCGCTAGAGACGTAGCGCACCTTGAAGCGGGGGTAGAGGCTCAGCGCGTAGTGGCCGATTGCGTGCAAAAGGTGGGTCTTGCCAAGCCCCGAGTTGCCATAGATAAACAGTGGGTTGTAGGCCTTGGCGGGGCTTTCAGCCACAGCAAAGGCGGCTGCTCGAGCGAAAATGTTCGTAGAACCCATGACGAAGTTTTCGAAGGTGTACTTCGAGTTGAGTCGTGAGTCGAAGGCTTCTGAAGGGGCGGATGCACCAGCATCCGTGATTGACGGCGAAGCACCGAAGCCCTCGACCGAACTCGTGGTCTCGGCCGGGTTCGAGTTATTGGCAGCCGCCGAAGTGGCCGATGTAGTCGGCGTGTAGTTTGCGTTGATGCTGGTGTTGACCACGACTGCGAATGAGTCCACGGGCGGCTTGTCTTCGATCGACGCAAAAGCCTCGTTGATCATCTCTTTGAGGCGCTGCTCAAACATCGATCTGGTTAGGTCGTTTGGCACCTCTAGATAGATGGTGTCGCCGATGATTCCCTTAACTTCAGCTAGGGCTGCGAAGCCCATCATCGATCCGGTGATGCGAGGATCGCGTTCGAGAATTTCCAGAGTGCGCTGCCACAGGGCAACCTCTGGTGTGGTCTCGTTCACTGTATTCTCCTGGCATGTAGCGGGTTATCCACAATGTTAGACGCTGTTGAAAAGCTGTGGATAACTAGGGGTTTTGGCTTGTGTATAAGTTTTCACAACTATACACAAAATCGCCTTGTGATATTCAAGTGAATTGATTCTCCAAATTGCAAATTTCACCGGTGTGTCTGGGTCGTTCACTTGGTGAATTAAGCGGGGCGCGGGCTGAGTATCCGAGTGCATAACGCCAAAGGATCGGAGTGCGTCGTCACCCAGCGCCGATTCCGCCCGCTCCGGGGCCGAAAGATTGCGATCATTGCCCCAAAACAATAAAGAAAGAAATTGGCAAAAAACTTGACCCAAACCCCACAATTGCCTTAGGTTTAATAGGTTGCTCGGCCTAGAGGTTTGCCGGCACAGCTAAAACTAGTCAGATTTTGACACCATCGAAAACCTCAAACAGTTTTTTGGAGTGATCACCAATGAGCAAGCGTACCTTTCAGCCGAACAACCGTCGTCGTGCAAAGACCCACGGTTTCCGTCTACGCATGAAGACCCGCGCCGGCCGCGCCATCTTGGCAGCACGTCGCCGCAAGGGTCGCGTCGAGCTTTCGGCCTAAAGTAAAGCCCTTTGCTCGCTCGCGAGAATCGGCTGATCGATTCTGCAGCTTTCCGCCTAGTAGTAAAAGGCGGAGTGCGATTGAGCAGCCAACATCTAGTCATCTACCTAAAGCGGGATGAGACCCTGTCTCATGCCCGCTTTGGCTTTATCGTGGGCAAGGCGGTTGCCGGGGCCGTTGGCAGAAACCTGGTGAAACGCAGACTCAGAGCTATTGCGCGTGAAGTGCTCGCCGAGCATCCGAGTGGATACACACTCGTGGTGAGAGCCCAAACCGGAGCGGCCGCTACCGAGTGGAATAGACTTCGAGAAGAATTCCTGAACACAGCCAAGCTGGCGTTCAAGAAGGTTGAACAGTGAAAGTTCTAGCGTGGTTGTGGCTCTTGCCGCGAAACGCGTTTTTACTTTTCATACTGGGATGGCGCAGGGCGATCTCTCCGCTTTATGGAGATGTCTGCCGTTACTATCCCACCTGCTCCTCTTACGGATTGCAGCAGGTGCAACAGCGCGGGCTGGTTTTTGGCTCGGTGTTGACCCTGTGGCGAATCATTCGCTGCAACCCGTGGAGCGCTGGTGGCATAGATGAGGTCAAGCCCGGAGCACAGAGATTTGCAGTAAACGGTCGAGGTTTAGTGGTTTACAAGGCCACCACTTCAACCAAATAGCGTTACCAAGCAGGTTATTACTGCTTGACATAATGTTTTTCCGATTGGCTCAGGCCAAACTCGAAACAGAAGGGCAGTCCAAATGGATCTCCTCTATCCGGTGAAGTGGGTCATCGAGCTCATCCTCGTGGCTTTCCACTCACTATTCAAATTTGTGGGCATGAACCCTGACGACGGTTTCACCTGGGTCTTGGCCATCACCGGTCTGGTGCTCGTGGTTCGCGCAGCCTTGATTCCGCTTTTCGTGAAGCAGATCAAGAGCCAGCGTGGAATGGTGCTGCTTCAGCCTGAGCTGCAGAAGCTTCAGAAGAAGTACAAGGGCAAGACCGACCGTGACTCACGCGAGGCTTTTGCCAAAGAGCAGATGGCGCTATACAAGAAGACCGGTTCTAACCCGCTTTCTTCATGCTTGCCACTGCTGGCTCAGATGCCAATCTTCATCTCGCTGTTTTTCACGTTGAACGATGCCCAGCACAATAAGCGAGGCGTCGGGCTTCTCTCACAAGACCTAGCCACTTCATTTGCGAACTCTGAGATTTTCGGTGCCCCACTTTCGGCAACTTTCTTCATTCCAGGTGAGAACGCCGATAACCCACTCGTAGTTCAGATCATCGCCGGCATCATGATCGTGCTGATGACCGCATCTCAGTTCATTACCCAGAAACAGATCATCTCGAAGAACCAGACTCCTGCCAACCTGCAGAACAGCCAGTACATGCAGACCCAGAAGCTCATGCTTTGGTTGTTCCCATTTATGTTCGCCATCTCAGGTGTCTCGTTCCCGCTCGGCGTTATGACCTACTGGTTGGTCTCGAACTTCTGGACCATGGGTCAGCAGTTCGTGGTCATCAAGAACATGCCAACTCCTGGTTCACTGGCCTACGACCAGCGTCAGTCTCGCCTTGAAGCTAAGGGCAAACTACCTAAGCCAGAGATCGTCGAAGTTACCGAGATCGAGCCAGAAACCAAGGGACAGCGCCAACAGCCTGTTTCAAAGAAGCGTAAGAAGAAGTAGGAATCATGACTAAAAAAGAGAAAGACGTCGCCGAGGCGACAGCAGAGACACTTGAAGTGGTCGAGGATGCACCAGAGGTGCTTGAAGCCGACGCCGCAGAGGTCGACACTGAAGTCAACGAGGGTGGCTCAGACCGCGAGCCTCGCAGTGCCGCTGCTCTTGAAGAAGAGGGCGACATTGCAGCCGACTATCTAGAGGAACTCCTAGACATTTTTGATCTTGATGGAGACATCGACATTGATGTTCGCCAAGGCCGTGCTTACCTTGCCATTTCTAGCGAAGACCCAAAGAGCAATTTGTCACTCGTTGCCGAACCAGAGACCGTGGAAGCGCTTCAAGAGCTGACCCGCCTTGCCGTTCAGGTTAAAACCAACTCGTTCAGCCGCCTGATTCTTGATGTTGGTGGCTCGCGCCAAAAGCGCGTCGACGACCTAACTCGCATCGTGAACCGCATTATCGACAAGGTCAACGACCTAGGCGAGGCTGTACACATGAAGCCAATGTCGTCTTACGAGCGCAAAATCGTGCACGACCTGGTTTCGGGCGCCGGTCTGGTGTCTGAATCTGAGGGCGAAGGTCGCGACCGCCACATCGTGGTCAAGCCAGCCAACTAGAACCTTCTAGCAACGGGGTCTGCTCAGCTCAGGCCCCGTTTCTTTTGCCCGGAAGCTTTTCAGACACAGAAACCGCAAGGTTTCACGTGAAACATAAGAAGATTGAGACATGGATACACCACAGCAGAACCTCTCTGATGAGTCGTTCGAGCCGGAAGTAGAGCCACAGGTAGCAGCCGACATCTTCGGTGATCGCCTGCCTTTGGCTCGCGCATACGCTGCCGCACTGGTTCGCGACAGCGATTTGCTTGGTCTTCTGGGCCCGAGAGAAATGCCTAAGCTGTGGACCCGCCACATTCTCAACTCGGCAGTTGTTGCGGAGTTGGTTCCTGCGGGCAAAACGGTTGCCGACGTCGGTTCTGGTGCCGGTTTACCTGGCATTCCGATGGCAATCGCACAGCCAGACGCACACTTCACGTTGATCGAGCCTATGGAACGCCGCAGCGACTGGCTCAAGCAGATTGCAGCGGAGCTCGGTCTCACCAACGTCACCGTGCTTCGGGCTCGCGCCGAAGAGGTAGGAGAGGCGTTTGATCTAGTGACGGCTAGAGCAGTTTCGGCCTTGCCGAAATTGCTTCGTTTGACAGTGCCGATCACCAATCACGGCGGCAAAGTGCTTGCTCTAAAGGGCTCTAAGGCAGCCGAAGAGATTGAAGAGGCCAAGAAGCTTTCTAAAAAACTCAAAATCGCAGGCTTTGAAGTTGTACACACAGGCAAGCAGTTTCTGGCGGAGCCAACTTTGGTAGTCGTTACTACGCTAATCTGAACCTCTGAATGGAAAAGAACCGATGACAAACAACGAGAACCCGCAAACTGAGGCAGAGCGCACCGCCGTGACTCAGCCAACGGTCGTTCCTGGCCACGGGTATCCAGCAAATCGCGTTGAGACGAGCCCATCGCCAACCGGATGGCATGCCTCGGGCCCTACTTCGACCAACCCGGGATCACTCGGAACCCTCGAGGAGGTTTCACGTGAAACATCCCGATGACTTTTTGAACGAAACTCCGCTAGCTCGCGAACTATCTGAGGGCACCGCGAGATTGGCTGCGATTGACGCGATGGTGCTGCCTAAGCCTCAAAGCACGCGTGTTTTCACGATTTCTAACCAAAAGGGTGGCGTGGGCAAGACCACAACCACCGTAAACGTGGCCGCCGCTCTAGCCTCAAAGGGTCTAACTGTTCTTGTGATCGACCTTGACCCACAGGGAAACGCTTCGACCGCCCTGGGAATCGAACACCACGCCCAGGTTCAGAGCATTTATGAGGTTTTGGTCAACGACATTCCGCTTGAATCGGTGATCAAAGTGTCGCCAGAGGCCCCTGGTTTGACCTGCGTTCCAGCCACGATCAACCTGACCGGCGCAGAACTCGAACTGGTTTCGCTGGTTGCGCGAGAACAACGCCTTCGCAACGCCATCGAACACTATCTAGAAACCACTATCACCCCGCCCGACTACATCTTCATTGACTGCCCACCGAGCCTAGGTTTGCTGACCATCAACGCTTGGGTCGCTGCCAAAGAGGTTTTGGTGCCGATTCAGTGCGAATACTACGCACTCGAGGGTGTTGAGCAGCTTCAGAACTACATCGCCATGATTCGCAAGGCGCTAAACCGCGAGCTCGTGGTTTCGACCGTGCTTTTGACCATGTTCGACAGTCGCACCCGTTTGGCCTTGGATGTCGCCAACGAGGTGCGCGGATACTTTCCGAAAGAGGTGCTTGACTCAGTCATCCCGCGCTCGGTTAGGGTCTCAGAGGCTCCGTCTTACGGCAAAACCGTCATTTCCTATGACCGTCGCTCGGCCGGAGCCATCGCGTATCTAGAAGCGGCAGTTGAAATCGCAATCAGAGGAGCACAAAGTGGCAGATAAAAGAGGCGGCCTAGGTCGCGGCATCGGTGCCCTAATTCCGACATCAGAAGTTCCGGGCGAGCGCCCAATCGACGTATTCTTTCCGGCAGGGGGAGTGAGCGAGGCCAACTCGCAGTCGGGCAAGACTGGCGATTCGAATGCTTCAAACCTCGTGCCTGTTCCAGGCGCACGTTTTGGCCACCTCGACGTAAACGCCATCACCCCAAACCCAAAGCAGCCTCGCTCGGTTTATGAGCCAGAGGCCTTCGCCGAACTGGTTCACTCGATTCGCGAGCTCGGAGTGCTGCAGCCAATCGTTGTTCGCGACCTCGGTGAACGTGACGGGAAGCCCGCCTACGAGCTCATCATGGGTGAACGTCGTCTACGTGCCAGCAAAGAAGCGGGTCTAGCCAAGATTCCGGCCGTAATTCGCGAGACCGCAGACGAGAACATGCTGCGCGACGCACTGCTCGAGAACCTGCACCGCAGCGACCTCAACCCTCTTGAAGAGGCGAGCGCCTACCAGCAGTTGCTCGAAGATTTTGGCATCACCCAGGATGAACTGGCCGAACGAATTGGTCGCTCACGCCCGAAGATCACCAACACCATTCGCTTGCTTCGTCTGCCAGCCAGCGTGCAGCTAAAGGTTGCGGCCGGAGTTTTGAGTGCAGGTCACGCCCGCGCCATCCTCGCTCTCGAAGTTGAGGCAGCGATGGAGGCCATGGCCGACAAAGTGGTCAAGCAGGGCCTCTCGGTTCGCGCCGTCGAAGAGCTAGTTGCCATCGCGAAACCAGAGGGCAAGCGCGGCAAGGTTAGCCCGGGTGGAATTCAAGATTCACTCAAGGGCCTGGCCGATCAGGTTGGTGACCGTTTCTCGACCAAGGCCAAGATTTCGCTTGGAAAGGGCAAAGGCGTTCTGACCATCGAATTCGGTAGCTTGGCCGACCTTTACCGCATCCTTGACGAAATGGGCATCGAGCGCGAGCAGCACTAACCGACAATAAACTTATTATGTCAAGTAATTCTTGACGAGGTTTGGGTTAGACTTTACTCAGGTGAGCTGGGAAGTCTGGTCGGCACGTTGTTCGCAGACCCCGAAAGGCTCCCTCAATGCAGTTTCTTGCCGCGCAACTAGCGCAATTCACCCCATTACTTGCCGCTTCAACCGAACCAACACCGAAAAACGGTTTTCAGGCCGCTGCCGCAATCACCATTTTTCTCGTCTGCTACGCGCTAATCGCAGCAGAAAAGTTCAACAAGATCACCATCGTGCTTGTCGGTGCCGCCGCCATGGCGATTCTCGGCATCACCACTAGTTCGGCCGCCTTCTTCAACCACGACACCGGCATCGACTGGAACGTCATCTTCTTGCTGCTCGGAATGATGATCATCGTCGGAGTACTGCACGCCACAGGCGTTTTTGAGGCCCTAGCTCTCTGGGTAATCAAGGTGGCCAAGGGTAAAACTCGTCGAGTTTTCATCTACATGCTCGCCTTTGTCGGCTTTTCTAGCGCATTTCTCGACAACGTGACCGCCATCTTGCTGGCCGTGCCAATGAGCATCCAGATTGCCAAGCGCATGAAAACCTCGCCGGTTCCCCTAATCATCGGCCAGGTGATACTGAGCAACATCGGCGGCGCGGCAACACTCATCGGCGATCCACCGAACATCATCATTGCCAGCCGCGCAGACTTGAGCTTCAACGACTTTTTGATTCACATGGCACCGGCCGCAATCGTGGCAGCGTGGGCAGTAATCGGTCTTTTGGTGTGGATGTCTCGCAAAGACCTCAAGGGAGGCGTCGACCCTGCTGACCTCGATGACATTAAGCCAGCGGCGGCAATTACCGACCGCCCACTGCTAAACAAGGGCCTCATCGTGCTCGGTCTGGTGCTAGCGGCCTTTGTCGCGCACGCCTGGCTGCCCCTTGAGCCCTCGGTTGTTGCGCTGATTGGCGCGGGAGCGCTCATTTTGATTGCCCAGGTTCCAGTAAAAAAGTGGGCTAAAGACATCGAGTGGAAAACCCTGGTGTTTTTCGCCGGTTTGTTCATAATGGTCGGCGGATTGGTTCAGGTTGGAGCTATTTCTGCCATTGCGAACTGGCTTCAGGCCACATTCGGCGATAATCTGCCAAACCTCGCACTGGTTGTGATGATTGGCTCGACAATCGTGTCTGGAATCGTCGACAACATTCCTTACGTAACCAGCATGTCTCCGGTTATCTCTGAACTAGTGGCAAATTCAACCACGGATGCCTCTGGCCTCTGGTGGGCGCTGGCCTTTGGTGCCGACTTTGGTGGAAACATGACTGTAATTGGCGCGAGCGCGAACGTTGTTGCCATTGGCCTGGCCGCGGCTGCCGGTCACAAGATCGGGTTCTGGCAGTTTGCCAAGTATGGAATTCCGGCGACAGTGCTTTCGATGGCTGTTGCCATTCCATACGTGATGCTGCGCTATTTCGCCTAGCGGTTGCGAATGGCGGCCTGGGCTAGGTTGAGGTATACCTCGCCCAGTGAGTGCCCTGCAGCCGTGACAGCCTGTGGCAACAGCGATGTTTCGGTCAAACCGGGCAGCACATTGGCCTCTAGAAACCAAGCCACACCCTTGTTATCGACAATCATGTCGATGCGCGACAGGTGGCGCAGACCCAGAATCTCATGCACGGCGATGGCCATGTTGGCGGCACGCTCGGCAACGGTCTTTTTGATGCGAGCCGGCACGAAATAGTTGGTTTCACCTGCGGTGTAGCGCTCCTGGTAGCCAAATTGCCCGGCCACCGGCTGAATTTCGACTGCCGGCAGGGCAATTGGCCCCGCGCCAAGGTCGATGATGCTGATGGCTAGCTCGGTTCCCTCGACGTAACGCTCGATGATGGCTACATCGCAGTAAACATAAGCATCGATCATGGCTCGCGAGAGTTGGTCTGCCTTGCGCACGATGGTCACACCCTGCGCCGAACCGCTCTTGGCAGGTTTCACGACGACCGGTAGTGCCAACGAGGCGGCGACCGTCTTGAGAACACCCTGCGCATCCAATTCTCTAAAAGTATCTTTCGGCAAAGTGATCGAAGCCGGGGTCTGAACGCCCTCGCGCTCGACCAGAATCTTGGCGATCGACTTATCCCACGCCAAACGGGCACCTTGGGCGGTCGCACCAACGAAAGGCACGCCGGTTAGGGCCAAAATGTCGCGCAAAGCGCCGTCTTCACCGCTCGCGCCGTGCAAAACCGGCCAAATCACGTCTGGCTTATCTTTGCGAATGTTGGCAAGCAACGCGGCATCTGGCTCTCGAATCACCACGGATGCTCCCGCATCGGTCAATGCGTCGGCTACGCGTCGCCCCGACTTGAGTGAAACCTCGCGCTCGTGCGAAATTCCGCCCGCGAGAACTTGAATCTTGAGCTTCGCCGCAGCTTTTGCCTTTGGAATCACTTGGTTGCACCCTTCTTGCTGAAGGTCTCAAGCAACTCGGTTTGCAGGTTGATAACCGTGGCCAAGCGCTTAATGCCTACCTTGATGTTCTCAGGTGTTGGGAACGAATAGCAAACACGAAGCTTGTTTTGCCCCGTGCCGTCGCCGTAGAACGCGGTTCCAGGCGTGTAAGCCACGAGTTCTTTGACCGCCAAGGGCAGCATGGCCTTCGAGTCGATGCCGTCTGGCAGAGTTATCCACAGGTAGAACCCGCCATCTGGGTGGGTTGTGGATAACTTTGGCAGGTGTTCCGACATGGCTTCGAGCGCAGCATCCCTGCGTTCGCGGTAAACCCCACGGAAGGTGTCGATTTGGCCCTGCCAGTCTGAATTCGACAAATATTCGCTGATCATCGACTGGCTGAACATCGAAGGGCACAAAATGGCCGATTCCTGAGCCAAAACCAGCTTTTCGCGAATGGCTGGTGGCGCTAGAACGTAGCCAACTCGGAATCCTGGGGCCAGAATTTTGCTGAAGGAACCCATGTACACCACGTTGTCGTCAATCGAGCGCAGCGCATCCGGCACCTTTTTGTCAAAGTAAAGCAGACCGTATGGATTGTCTTCGAGAATCAGAATCTTATTGCGGCGGCATATTTCGACGATTTTGGCACGGCGCTTGTCGGCCAGGGTGACGCCAGAGGGGTTGGCGAAGTTTGGCACGAGGTACAAAAACTTGATTTTGCGACCCTGAGTCTTCAGGCGAGCGATGGTTTCTTTGAGCGCTTCAGGCTGAA
>Ga0208083_1000106_pt1 | contig 19987 bp, 18 predicted proteins | sample LakMenEpi07Jul09_FD_150677 | JGI IMG/M metagenome (GOLD analysis project Ga0208083, IMG submission 150677) | Freshwater microbial communities from Lake Mendota, WI - 07JUL2009 deep hole epilimnion (SPAdes) | ecosystem: Environmental > Aquatic > Freshwater > Lake > Epilimnion/Euphotic zone ...
AATCCAAGAAGTTGCTGGGCACTGTTCTCATCGAGTGGTTGAGCCTGCGATGGTGGCATGTCTCCCCCACTGACTGGCACAGTATCTGTGCTCACCACGGCGTTCTTGCGGAACGCAAGATGATCATCGGTAATCGCCAACACCGTTCCCACATCACCATCGGTGTTGAAGAAGGTATACGCGGGTAACAACATGTGAGTGAGGTTGGCAAGTTTCGTCTCCATCAAGATGAAACGAACACCGGTGATGGGCACAACTGTTTCTGATGAAGATGTCCCCGAAGATGATGGCGATGACGAAACGGAGTCAGCAGCAAGACGGGTGACAGCACCGATCAACGCAAACGCTGGGTTGTTTAAACGCTTGACAGCTTCAGCCGGAGTGAGAATAGGAAAACGTCCTGCCATGGCAATTGCAATCATCGGACCCGACGCGGACACCACGTCGCCGTTCGCATCAAAAATAAATTGTGTTGCAAGATTTGTCTCAACCCCGCCCAATGTCAGAAAGCCAGTAACAGTTGTGGAACCGTTCGCTTGCACAGCCGAGAGCGGATAGTTGGTCGGCACCATGTCTGCACGAGCAAGAATTTGGTTCGTCCGACGAATTGCTTCACCAGTGGACAACAAAGATGTCTGCGCTGGCGACGTGGTGTCGCAACCTTTGCCCGGATCTGCACACCCAGGTGCAGACTGCTGCGCACCACTACTGAATGTCCACCAGCCGCCTGCTTCATCAACAAAAAGATTTGCGTAGCGTTCTGGGTTCACAGCGTCTTTGATGACAAAAGAATTGTCATCAACTCTCTCAGTGACGCCATTGATGTTCAAAGCAACTGCAATCTTGGCTAACTCCCCTGCTGGCTTTCTGCGACGTCCGATCGACCATGCGAGAAGACGATCTCCCAAATCAGGAAGCGGTCCGCGCACATCAAACGTGACCGTGTTGGGCACAGAGTCAACAGGGCTTGCTTCTTGCTCCAGCGCCATGCGCACCAGTCCCGATTGGCTCTGGGACGAGGCAAGCAACAACTGCACGGGACTCTCGTTTGCACACGACGTCACACCAATAGTGCAAGCCATGAGAAGAGAAAGAAAAGGAGCGCGCTTCATGTGATGAGAAGCGTAGAACTATTCGAAGAGGGCGGAGACGTATTCCGCTGGGTCAAACACCACGAGATCATGGGCGCCTTCACCGAGACCCACCAATTTCACAGGAATACCAAGATCCGTTTCGATGGCGAACACGATTCCGCCTTTGGCGGAGCCATCCAGTTTGGTGAGAACAACACCGGTGACATCTGTTGCTGCTGCGAATTCGCGGGCTTGCGACAACCCGTTCTGACCAGTGGTCGCGTCAATCACGAGGAGTACCTCATTCACGGTTCCCTCTGCTTTATCTGCAACACGGCGGACTTTCTTGAGCTCTTCCATAAGGTTTGACTTGTTCTGCAAGCGACCAGCGGTGTCGCCTAAGACCAAGTCAATTCCTTTTGCTGACGCACTTTGAATTCCATCGAAGATGACAGAGGCTGGGTCTCCGCCTTCTGCACCGCGCACATACGCAGCACCACAACGTTCCGCCCACACCAGCAATTGTTCAGCAGCCGCAGCACGGAAGGTGTCGCCGGCAGCCATCAGGACAGTTGTCCCAAGCGCCGTCTGAGCTGTTCCAATTTTTCCAATGGTGGTTGTCTTGCCCACGCCGTTCACTCCGACAAACAACCACACATTTGGCTTCTTGTCAGCATCAAGATGCAAGCCGCGATCTGTTGTTGTCAACTGGGCCGTCATTGCTTCGCGCAAAGCATTGATTGCATCATCAGGAGTGCGAATGGTTCCTGCCTTTGCAGCGGCACGCAGTGGGTCAAGCAAACGCGTTGTGAGTCCGATGCCGATATCAGCACGCAGAAGTGTTTCTTCGAGTTCTTCCCACGTGCCGGCATCAATGGAACCACGACCGCGAATGGATTGGAATGCAGACGCGAACAAACTGCGTGTGCGCCCCGCCCTCTCCTTCACCGTCGCCGGCTCAACATCTTCTTCACCAACGAGTTCGGCTTCGTCGCCGACTACCGAATCGTCACTTTTCGCTTCCCCTGGTTCGGCTGTAGGGCCGGCACCTAATTCGTCACTTCTCGCAGGCTCTAACGTTTCCGAATCAGGTCCGGCCCACGCCGAACCTGTCGCCCCCATTGCTGATTCAGTAGCAGCAGCGGCGCCCGCCGATCCTGCCGCAGCCGCTTTAGATCGGCGATTGCGGAGTACGACGATGCCGCCGGTAGCCAGAACGAGAACGCCGATGAGAAGAACGATGTTGATCGTCGATGACTCGAACACGACTAGTTCCCTGCAGTGTTGCTTGCGCGCTCAGACACAACTTTGGACGATCCGCCCGGCTGCATCGAGACTCCCAGCAAGCAGTCGGCTGCTTCCATGGTGCGCTTTTGGTGACTCACGATGATGAGCTGCGCATCACGACGGAACTCTTGCACGAGTCCGAGGAAGCGATGCAGGTTCACATCGTCAAGAGCAGCTTCGACTTCGTCCATGACATAGAACGGAGAGGGTCGACTGCGGAAGACGGCAAACAAGTACGCCAGTGCAGTCAGCGAACGCTCACCACCAGAGAGAAGAGACAACTTCTTGAATGTCTTTCCGGGAGGAGTTGCTTCCACTTCGATACCGGTGTTCAGCATGTCTCCCGGAGTGGTGAGAGCAAGCTTGCCCTTACCACCGGGGAACAACAACTGGAACAAGTCGGTGAAGTTCTTGCTGACGTCTTCAAACGCTGTCGCAAAGACTGACTGAATCTCTTCGTCAATCGCTGCAATGACCTGTGCGAGTTCACGACGGGAGTTACGCACGTCATTGAGTTGCTCTTCCAAGAATGTGTGGCGCTCTTGCAGCTCTGTGAACTCTTGCAATGCCAGTGGGTTAATCGGGCCCATCAAACGGATGTCGCGCTCTAGCGCACGAGCACGATCAGCGTGATCAACACCTTCGGCAACCTCTGGCATCGGAGAAGCCTCTGCTACTTCTGGCTCAACTTCAAGCTCGCGGCGAATCAACTCAATTGCAGCCTCGAGACGCATCCGGGTCTCGGCCTCTTCAACATCAACGCGGCGTCCACGCTCACGAAGAGCTTCGAGTTGCTGTTCTGCTTCCGTACGACCTCTGCGTGCAACGTCAAGACGAGTGGTGATCTCGCGCACTTCATCACTTTGACGGCGACGCATCTCATACAACTCTGCAAGACGTGATTCAGCGGCAACGCGGTGGCCGTCTACTAAGTCACCAAGACGTGTGATCGCAAGAAGTGATGCCTCTATGCGCTGACGACGCACCCCCGCTTCTGCACGAGCAGCGGTATCAACTTCCAAACGACGATCAGTTTCTTCCAAGCGCTGCTTCAGGAATTGATCGCGCTCACGCAACCCGGCAAGACGAACTTCAAGGTCTTTACGACGCATCGCCATGTGGGTGGCTTTTGAATCAATCGCCGCACGTGCTTCGCCCTGCGCCTTGGCCGCTGCAATTTCTGCAGCTTCTGATTCTTCAAGTGCTGGAAGAAGTCCTTCAAGTTCTGAAACGCGCTGCTGATAGCCATCAACACGACCGCGGATGTCATCGAGAGAACCCAACGTCATTTCACGTTCGGCCCCATTCGAGCGACGATCGTTGGTCGTCTTTGCAAGACGCTCATTTGCTGCTTCCACTGCACGCACTTGACGGTCAAGCTTTGTTTGCGTGTCGTTGATGCGAGTACGAGCAGCCACAAGCAACCTGCGCTGATTCTCTACCTCTGCATCAAGGGCTTGCAGTTCTGCCGTCGCAGTTGCAACTTCAGTACGCGTTTCTTCGATGACTTCGATGGAACCGACTTCGTCAGCGGCGCCAAGACGCCACCCCGAAGGAGCCAACTTGTCGCCACGGCGAGTCACGACAACCGCTGAAGAATTTGCTTCCACAATGTCGATGGCGCCTGCAATGTCTGTGGAGCAACCCACTGATGACAGCAACGAGTCGAGCAGTGCTCCCAGTTGTGCAGGTGCACCATTGGCCGCACGGACATGCGAACGAACCGATTCAACACCTTGCGGGAGCGAGCCCGATGCTCCGCGGTTCAAGCCGAGTGCAATGACTGCTCCGTTGTGATCCACATTGCGCAACTGATCGATGGCTCGACGTGCCGATGCTGGGTCAGACACAACGATGGACGCCAAGGTGTCGCCCAGAGCAGCCTTCACTGCTGCATCCCAACCTTGATCAATATCAAGAAGGTCAACAAGCGCTCCGACAACACCCTCGATCTGAGCCAGATGTTCAGCACCAGTACGTGCACGAGTTGATGCCATTGCGGCTTCCAACGCTTCTAAACGAGCAGACGCACGTGCAGCACGACGCTCGGCAGTGGCGCGACCTTGGTGTGCGACATCACCAGCATTCTCGGCAACGTCTCGTTCTTGCTCTGCAGTTGCAAGCTCCGACCGCAGAATTCCGACAGCGGATTCTGCTTGCGTTAGTTCTGCCTGCAGTCCATCAATGGTGCCGACAAATGCATTGTCACGATTCTCAATCTGTTCAATTCGTGCTTGCAGTTTTTGAATCTCACCGGCGCCTTGTTCCACGGTGTTGCGCAGCGTGCGCAACTCTCCGCGTACTTCTGCGGCCGCAGTCGACGCTTCATTGCCCTGCACCGTATGGAAGAGACCTTGTTCATTGCGTTCACGTTCAAACGCATCTTCTTCGACCTGGAGAGAATCGCTCTCGCCCATTGCGATCGTGAGTCCACGCTCCACTTCGGCAAGGTCTTCGCGCATTTCTGCAGCGTCTGCTTCAAGAGCCGCAACAACATCCTCTGCAATGAGTTGACCTTGGTCGCGCTCCATCGAACGGCGGCGTTCCGCAATGACTGCAACGAGTCCACGAGCTCGCTCACGCAGTTGCTCCACTTTCATGAGCTCATCGTTTAAGCCAGATGCTCCACGAGCGGTGAGTTCTTCCTCGGCGGTACGAACATCGACTTCCAGCGTGCTCATCAGCTCACGAAGTTCACGCTCTGACGAATCGCTGCCCGCTTTTTCTGTCTCAAGTTGCGCAAGCTTCTCGCGCAACCCGGCGACTTCGCGGCCCGACAGATACAAACGCAGCGCACGGAGCTCTCCGACAACTTCTTCGTATCGCTTTGCTGCTTCTGCTTGACGCTCAAGAGGGCGCAACTGGCGACGCACTTCACGAATGAGGTCTTGAACGCGCAACAAGTTTGCTTCAGTCGACTCGAGACGACGCTCAGCCTTTTCTTTGCGCTTGCGATACTTCAGAATTCCAGCGGCCTCTTCAATGATGGCGCGACGATCTTCAGCACGAGCAGTTAACACCGCATCGATCTGCCCCTGGCTGATGATGACGTGCTGCTGGCGCCCCACACCGGCATCAGACAACAGTTCTTGCACATCGAGCAATCGACACTCAACACCATTGATCGCGTATTCACTGTCACCATTACGGAAGAGCGTGCGAGACACGGTGATCTCTGTGAAGTCGAGGGGCAGAATGCCAGCGGAGTTGTCAAGAGTCAACATGACTTCGGCGCGACCAAGCGGAGAGCGCTTTGCCGTGCCATTAAAGATGACGTCTTCCATCTTTTGGCTTCGCACAGAAGAAGGAGCTTGTGCACCAAGCACCCAAGCAATGGCGTCAACAACATTGGACTTACCCGAACCGTTTGGACCGACGACAACAGTGACGCCTGGTTCCATTTCCATCACGGTGGAATCAGCGAAGGACTTAAAGCCTTTGAGGGTAAGAGATTTCAGAAACACAGCGAAAACAACAGTAATAGAGACGGCTCGCTACCGCCCCATGGCGTTAGCGCTGACAACGAGGGCAATAAGCCGTCGAACGCCCCGCCACCATGACTCTGCGGATGGAAGTTTTTCCACAGGTCAGGCATCCGAGTCCTTCGCGGCCGTAGACCCGATGATTCTCTTGAAAGCTGCCGACATTGCCCTCAACGTCAACATATTGCGTATCTTGCAACGTAGAGCCACCAGATTCGATTGCTTCAGCCAAAATTTCGCGAATTGCGAAGGCTAATTGATCAATTTTTTTTCGGGACAAAGTGTCGACAGTCCGGCTCCACCGCAGGCCCACCCTGTGGAGAACTTCGTCGGCGTAGATGTTTCCTACCCCTGCGACCACATGTTGATTCAACAGAAGAGGCTTGATCGCCCCACGCCGCCCCGCCAGTCGCACCGCCAAAACTCCCCCATCGAAGCGATCACTGATGGGGTCGGGACCCAATTTCGTGAGCTCAGGCAACACCTCTGCTTCCAGTCGAGGGTCATACACCACCACTTCGCCGAACGTACGTGGGTCGACAAACCACATCTCTTCATGAAGACCATCGCGAGGAGCTAACTGCAGAACTACATGAGTATGTGCTGGACGTTGCGTTCCCGTCGGCTCCACCAACACTCGTCCACTCATTCGAAGATGAATCATGACGGCATCACCAGAATCAAGATCACACAAAATGTATTTTCCGCGGCGACGCGCAGCGATCATCGTTGTTCCTGTCAGTCCGTGAACAACTGCTTCTTTCCCCACGCGACGCACCGAGCGCTCTCGGCCAACTTCAACATCAAGAATTTTTCGCCCAACAACACGCGATTCAATTCCCCGTCGAACCGTCTCGACTTCCGGCAGTTCAGGCATCGTCGGCGAGAGACTCAAATGCGATATGCGCAGCGACTTGCTCGGCAGCCTTCTTCGTTCGACCTGTGCCTTCGCCAATGTTCTTGCCGTTCACAATCGCATACGCAGTGAAAACTCGTTCGTGGTCTGGCCCAACGCCTTCGGTGCTATACGCCGGTGCGCCAAGTCCCAAGCGCGCGCATAGCTCTTGCAACCGAGTCTTCGAGTCAAAAGCTTCCAAGTTCGGAATCGCCGCTTCGATTGAAGATGCAAGCAATCTTTCAACCACTGCAAACGCTTTCTGTGCACCGCCATCGAGATACACAGCACCAATCAAGGCCTCTAATGCGTCAGCAAGGATGGATGACTTATCCCGTCCACCAGCTGCATCTTCCCCCTTACCCAACAGAATGAATTCACCCAGCCCGATGGTGCGCGCGATGTCCGACAACGCATGCATGTTCACGACGCTGCGGCGAAGATCAGTCAGTTTGCCTTCAGGCAGATCGGCAAGACGATGAAATGCAATATCTGCAACAGCCCACCCAAGGACAGCATCTCCTAGGAACTCCAAACGTTCATTGGAGAACGGTTCATCATTTTCGGCTTGCCAGGAACGATGCACTAACGCTTGGTAGATCAAGTCTGTGTCAGTAAACGAGTGCCCAATCACTTCAGCGCACTGCGCCAAACGTGGATCAACTTCGTCGGTCATGAACGAACTCAGCCGTGAGCGCGCACGATGTAATCAACTGCGTCGGCAACGGTGCGCAACTCAGCCAGGTCATCATCATCAAAGGCAAAATCAGGAATGGTCTTCGAGAACTCTTGCTCCAAAGAATCGACAAGTTCAATCAATGCGATCGAGTCAGCACCGAGGTCATCAGCAAAAGTGTTGCCTTCGGCAATGTTTGCAACTTCCATCTCGAGAATCTCTGCGAGGTGTGTGCGAACAGTGTTGAGAATTGCGTTGCGATCTGCGGCCATGTTGAACTCCTGAAAGTGACTCAGGAAGGCAGGCTAGTAGCAATGGCTGCGCGGATTGCTCCCACCATGTCGGCATCCACCATTTCCTTGGCGACTTTGATGCCATTCACCATCGCCCGCGCACTGCTCGAACCGTGAGAAATGATGCAGACGCCGTCAACTCCCAAAAGAATCGCGCCACCGACTGAGTCTGGGTCAAAGGTGTCGTACAGCGGCATCAATGCAGGAAGCAGTTCTTTGGCTGCGTCTTTGTATTCAGGCTGAGCAAATGCCGTGAACAAAGCACCGATGACTGTCTTCAAGCTGCCCTCGAGAGTCTTCAACACAACGTTGCCGGTGAAACCATCTGTGACGACGACGTCAACGTCTTCGGTCATCAGATCACGGCCTTCGACATTGCCAATGAAGTTCACATGTGGGCATGCCTTCAACAGCTCATACGTTTCCTTGCGCAAGGTGTCACCCTTGCCAGGCTCTTCACCGATGGACAGCAAACCAACACGTGGGTTTTCAACGCCGTATCGCTTTGTGGAATACACAGAGCCCATGATTGCGAATTGAACAAGCCAGTCGGGTTGCACTTCTGCATTAGCGCCAGCATCGAGAAGAACCGTGGGAGTGCCGCCAGGGACGGGCACTGGCGTAGCGATTGCGGGGCGTGCAACTCCTGAGATGCGGCCCATGCGCAACAACGCACTTGCCATGGTGGCGCCGGTGTTACCAGCAGAGATCATGGCGCTTGCTTGGCCGTCGCGAACTGCTTCAGCAGCACGAACGAGAGTGGAGTCACGCTTCTTGCGCACTGACTGCGCTGGGTCATCGTCCATTTCGATGACTTCTGATGCGTGCATCAGTGGAAGGTCGCCAATTCCTTCGAGACCCTCAGGGCCCACGAGAAGAACTGGAATGCCGAGTTCGGCGGCCTGTAACGCACCAGCGAGAATTTCACTAGGTGCGCGATCGCCGCCCATCGCGTCTACAGCGATTGGCAACATGCGGAAAGAACCGTGGCTCAGTCGACTGTGACTGCTACGCGGCCCTTGTACCAACCGCAAGTTCCGCACACTGTGTGTGGGATCTTGGCAGCGGCGCAGCGTGGGCATGTGCTGCGTGAAGGTGCACTGAGGCGCCAGTTAGAGGCGCGACGCATGCGTGTCTTCGACTTCGACTTCTTTTTCTTGGGAACGGCCACCGTGGTCTCCCTGTGTTAGCGGCAAAACCCTCGTTTGAGGGCTCTGACACGATAGCCCCAAAAGAAAGAAAACTCACTAGGAGGGGTCTTTGAGGGAACCTTTCAAGGTTTCCAAGGCCGCCCAGCGGGGGTCAACCACTGAGTTATCGCACGAACAGGCAGTCTGAGAGAGGTCTTTACCGCATTGGGGGCAAAAGCCCGGACAGTCCTCACGGCACAGTGGACCGAGCGGAACAGCCAGCAAAAGGTTCTCTCGCACCATGGGCAAAAGATTGATCTGGTCGTTATTGATTGCGTACGCCTCGGAGTCATCAGGGATCTGTTGATACAACTCAGACAGTTCAACCGTCATCCGATCCGACATGGGCGCCAAGCAACGGCGACACTCCCCGACCCACGTCGCTGACGTGGTGCCATTGACAGTGACACCGTTCGAGAGTGCTTCCAGATGCAAGTTGACGTCAATGGGTTCATCCGAAATTCGTGACTCTCCGAATTCAAGATCAGCTGAAGCGATCGAAAGCACAACATCTTTTGTTGTGCCAGGCCAGCGAAGAAGCTCGACGACATTGACGATGAGCGGAGTTGCCATGACGACCGCCTACGAGATGTCTTGGTCGAAGAACCCTGCGCGATGCTGCTCTTCGATTGGTTCTTCGGCTTCCGGTGGCGGCTGAGTACCAATGGACAATCGATTGCGCCCATTAGCAACAGTCTTCGACAAACGATCGAGAAGAATCTCAAAGCTGCCGAGACGCTGATCGAGAAAGTCCTCGGTTTCATTCTTCAAGCGACGAGATTCTTCGTCGGCCGTATCAATGACTTGACGAGCACGAGTCTCAGCAGCACGAACAACTTCCGTTCGTTGCACCATTCGCTCGGCCTGTTGCCGTGCAGCACCCAAAATCTCATCAGCTTCACGCTTTGTTTTTTCAAGAAACTCTTGACGTTCTTTCAACATCCAACGCGCTTGGCGGATTTCTTCCGGCAAACGCATGAGCGCATCTTCAAGTAGTTCGATCACTTCATCACGGTCAATGCGTGGGGTGCTCGACAACGGAACACTCGGCGCTGTTGCAATGATGTCGATAGTGCGACGAAGAAGCATTTCGCTTTCACCAAGACGTGCTTGCACAGGCGCTGGTTGCGGATACGAATTGTCTGTCGTGTCGTCAAAGTCGTCGTAAGACATGTTGTTGCTCCGTTATTGAAATGCTGCGGCCAATGCCGCAGACACTGGTGCAGGCACCATGGAAGAGATATCGCCGCCATGTTGAGCGATATCGCGGATGAAGCGACTACTCACATGACTGAGACCTGGCTGACATGGCACGTACACCGTGCGCACGCCCGCCACTGAAAAATTCGTATGAGCCATCTGCTGTTCAATCTCAAAATCGCCAGGCGTACGAAGACCCTTCACGATGCACAACGCATTCACTGACTTGGCCGCATCAACCGCCAGCCCTGCGAATGCTTCAACAGAAACCCCTGGGATATGAGCAAGAGATTCACGTGCAATACGAACACGTTCTGCCGTGGGCAAGAGACCCGATGGCTTATCGGGGTTGTGCATGACTGCGACCACGACATTTCCAAAGAGTTCGGCGGCCTGGGCCACCACGTCGACGTGTCCAAAATGGAGGGGGTCGAAACTGCCGGGATACAGAACGGTGCTCATTCGCCCTCCACCGTACCGTGTGGGGCTACGACGGGTTGGAGAAATGAGACATGGGTACGGCCATATTTCTTGGCCCGCAAGGTTTCCCAGCCCTCAATCTCTCCGATGGCACGGTCAGATTCCAAGACCACAAAGGCTGCATCAGCATCAATGATGAGATCGCGCCACTGGTCAAATCCGTACGGAGGGTCAGCAATCAGGATGTCTATCTCTGGCTGCCGAGAGGCCACCGAGGTTGCATCCACTGCCAGCACAGTCGTTCGATCAGTCAGACCAAGGGCGGCAATGTTCTTCTTCAGAATCACAAGTGCGTCGCGGTCTCGCTCAACAAAGACACAATGTGCAGCGCCACGAGAGAGGGCTTCGATACCCATTGCGCCAGTGCCAGCAAACAAGTCAAGAACTCGCGCACCCTCAACAATGTCAAGACTTCCCAATGCGTTGAAAACAGCTTGTCGTACTTTGTCGGTTGTTGGGCGTGTTGCCTCCGAAATTGGGGCTTCTATCCGCCTGCCACGAAGGTCACCTGCTACCACTCTCATACAAGGCAGACTACGACCGTGATTACACCGAGCGAGTCCATTGTTTGCGTCGACTGCGGCGGACCGTGCCATTTACTGACGCCTCCTCGCGAAGACGGCCAGTGGATGGTTGACGATGTGGTCAGTTATCGATGCCGTGATTGTCGAGACATTTGGTACATCGAGCTCACTGAAGACGACACCGACCTTCAGCCCGAATAAACCGTTACCCCTTTTTCAGTGGGTCAAACCTGATGCCGATGGCAGCCATGTTGGCAATCCGCGTCGGAAGATGATTCAACCAAAAGTTGATACTGAGCCTTTTGGGGTCACGCACAAACGGTTTGTTCTTTGCAACAGCATTCACTGTTCGGCGCGCGATCTTCACAGGATCTGCTGTGGGGATGAGATGCAGTTTCTGAAAACGATTCACTACGTCTTGTACAGACGACTGACGTTCTTCGATGGCATCCCACATGTCGGTGTTCACCGGACCAGGCGACAACACAGTGATATTCACATTTGTTGCCTTCAACTCGCGACTGAGGCCGTTCACGAAATTCAGGATGCCTGCTTTCGTTGCGCCATACACACTCATACCGGGGAAACCTGCAGTCCCTGCAAGTGATGAAACGAATACAAGGTGGCCACTTCCGCGAGCAAGCATGCCCGGCAAAACATGACGCGTGAGCATTAATGGAACTTCAAGATTGACACGAGACACCGTTCGAATCTCGCGATCATCTTCCACTGCAAACGGAGTAGAGGTTTCAAGACCTGCATTGTTCACCAGCACATCAATAGGGCCATGCATGCGTTCGATGTTTTCAATCAAGGTGTCGACAACTGAATCATCAGTGAGATCTGCAACGACTGCGTTGCCTGCAATCTCTGCCGCAACCCGATTGAGTGCGTCAACATTTCGCGCAACAACGGTGACCTTTGCTCCACGACGTGCGAACTCGCGCGCCATGTTCTCGCCAATCCCCCGTGAACCACCGGTGACCACAACGTGCTTTCCACTTAGTTCCATCACAACCCCCTTGTGTTGCTTCCACCGTAGTGCGCCACATTCAGGATTTGAACAAGAACTCTTCCTCTTCTTCATTAAAGAGAAGGTCCAGTTCATCGCGCAGTGTGGGCAGATTCTTCAACATGGGGTCGGCCTCAATCATGCTGAGGGCATCTTCACGCGCCCACATGATGAGGTCGAGATCTCGCTGTAACGATGCCAATGTGAGGTCGCTTTGGCCTTTCTGGCGGCGCCCCATAATCGTTCCTTCACCACGAAGATTGAGATCTTCTTCTGCGAGAACGAAACCATCTGTACTTGCAACAAGTGCTTCCACTCGTGGTGACGGCTCATTGTCTTGTGTGACGAGATAGCAATGCGATTCAAGCGCACCACGACCCACACGTCCGCGCAACTGATGCAACTGAGCAATTCCGAAACGGCCTGCATCCAAAATGATCATGCTGGTGGAGTTGGGAACATCCACACCCACTTCAATCACCGTCGTCGCAACGAGGGCTTTAATCTCTCCACGACGAAAAGCTCCCATTACCTCTTCTTTTTCAAGAGAGGACATTCGTCCGTGCAACAGACCCACTCGGTAGTCGGCCAATTCTCCGTGAGACAACTCTTCGAACGTTTCTTCAGCTGAAGCAACTTCCAGCTTCTCGCTCTCTTCGATCAGAGGACACACCACGTAGGCCTGCTGCCCCACCGCAAGTCGGCTCCGCACATCAGCCCACATGGCACTGCGCTCCTTCTCGTCTGATACACGTGCCGTCACAATGGGTGTGCGTCCTGGTGGCAACTCATCCAAGATGCTGACGTCGAGATCTCCGTAGACCGTCATTGCTGCAGTTCGTGGAATGGGCGTAGCGGTCATCACTAACACATCAGGGACGAGACCATGTTCCGACTCTTGTGCTTTGTCGCGCAGTCGCGAACGTTGCTCGACACCAAAGCGATGCTGTTCGTCAACAACGACGACGCCCAGACTCTTAAAAGACACTTTGTCTTGAATCAATGCGTGAGTGCCGATTGCGATATCGACACTGCCATCTGCAATGCCGGCGAGAATCGCTTTGCGTTCTGCGCCCTTTACTTTGTTTGTTAACAATTCAATGCGTAACTGACGATCACCAAACAGATTCCCCTCATCGCTTAAACGCAAGGAATCAAGGAGTGCGCGGATGCCGATTGCATGTTGGTCGGCCAACACTTCCGTTGGAGCCATCAGAGCCGCCTGATGACCACCCTGCACTGCTGCCAACATCGTGGCAACTGCGACCAGTGTCTTTCCTGCACCAACGTCACCTTGCAGCAAGCGATGCATCGGCTGAGGCGATGCAAGATTCTTGTAGATCTCTGCAATCGTTCGCGTCTGTGCTCCCGTCAGTGGAAACGGCAGTGCCTTCATGAAGCCATCGATGAGATGCCCTGTTGTCTCGTGAGCAAAACCAGCAGAGTCACGCTCCCACTGTGCTTTCTTTCCCACCAACATCAATTGCACACGCAACACTTCGTCGAAAGCCAAACGACGACGCGCTGCTTGGTGCATCTCAGTCGTTTCGGGAACGTGAATACTGCGCATCGCTTCGCCACGGTCAATCAGATTGCGTGCTTTCAAAATACTCGATGGCACCGGGTCATCAATTCCACGTGGACCGCATTTGACGAGCGCATCTTGAATCCACTTCGCAAGTCGCTCTGAGGAGATACTCGACTTGCCACTTTGTGGATAGATGGGAACAATGCGACCTGTTTGATTGCCAACAGGATCAACAATCGGATTCGTCATCTGGCGATATCCGTTGTACATCTCTGCTTTGCCGAAAACCGCAACTTCAAGGCCCTGCGTCAACTGTCGTTCACGCCATGCCTGATTGAAGAAAGTAAGCGAGAGTTTTCCGGTGCTGTCGCCCACAGTGGCTGTCACCATCGCTCGTCCATTCCTCGTGCGAATGGATTGACACGACAACACCTTCACCATGACCATGGCTTCGACACCCAACTGAAGGTCTCGCAGTGTCGACATATTGGTGCGATCGATGTATCTGCGGGGATACGTCTCTAAAAGATCAAGAACACTATGGATCCCAAACTCTTCGATAGCCGGCTTGGTCTTTGGACCAATTCCTTTGATGCGCTCAAGATCGAGTTGATCCAACTCGCGAAGGGTGATCGGGGAACTACTCAACGCCAAAAAGATACGGATAAAGCGGTTGACCGCCGACGTGCACTTCAACTGCAACATCCGCATGATTCTCTGCAACCCAGGCAGTGATCTGGTCAGTCTGTGCAGTAGTGGCATCACTGCCGGTCACAATCGTGAGCAACTCACGCGAGTCATCAATGAGGTGATCAAGCAACTGAGTTGCTGATCCCACCAACGTGCCCGCAATAGACACGATGCCATCGCCGCGCACAATGCCGATCCAGTCGCCTTCGGTGACTTTGCCTGCATCAGTGTTCGTATCGCGCACGGCTTGTGTGACTTCGCCTGTGGCCACTGCTTCTGCAGCCGCCGACATCTCACGAGCATTTGACTCAGCAGATGCTTCGGGGTCGTACGACACTAAAGAGGCAAGAGCTTCCGGCATGGAACAACTTGGTACCACGCGCACTTCTTTTGTTGTCAACGCATCAATCTGCTGTGCAACGGGAATGATGTTCTTGTTGTTCGGCAAGATCACTACTTGACGAGCGTTCATTCGTTCCACTGCAGCCAATAACTCAGCTGTTGATGGATTCAAGGTTTGACCACCCGAGATCACGCCATGCACACCAAGTTGACCAAAGAGTTCAGCAAGACCATCGCCACTTGCAACAGCAACCACTGCACACGTCACCGGAGGCAAAGACGATGTGTGTGTCTTCGAATGAACCGGTGCACCAAGTTCCGCTTCGCGAGCGGCATGTTCTTCGGCAACTTCTTCAAAGAGGTCGGTCACACGAATCTGTCGCGGACGACCACCCACCAAGAGCGGCGCCTCGATCGCTGCACCGATGTCGTTCGTATGAATGTGGCAGTTGTACAAACCTTCGCCACCGACAACCACGATGGAGTCACCAATGGAGCCCCAAGCAGCCTTGAACTCCGGTGCTTGCGCATCGTCGAGATCAAGAAGGAACATCACTTCGTAGCGAAGTTCACTGACGTCAACTGTTCCATCATCGTGATGACGTTTTGCAACAGCTTCCAATGCTTCAGCAGATGGTCCCGCTGATTCATCAGGCTCAGGCAATGCTTCGCCAGTCAACACATGTAAGAACGCATCGAGCAACAACAAGAAACCCGCACCACCGGCATCAACGACTCCGGCTTCTTTCAAAACGGGCAACATGTCGGGCGTGCGAGCCAACGCATCACGGCCTTGTGCTCGAGCGGCCTGCAACGTGGCAACAAGATCTGCACCGGCACTGACCGCAGCGACTGCCCCTTCCGATGTCTCTCGAACAACCGTGAGGATTGTTCCTTCGATTGGCTTCAACACAGCTTCATAGGCAGCGGTCGCAGCCTTAGAAAATGCTTCGGCGATTCCTGCAGCATCGACTCCGCCGTCACGGGTCTCAATCGTGGACGACAACCCACGAAGAATCTGGCTGAGAATCACACCGCTGTTTCCGCGTGCGCCCATGAGCGAACCGTGACTCACTGCCTTACATGTAGAGGCAAGATCAGCTGGGGCGCCCTCTAGTTCAGCCACTACCGCATCGAGGGTGCGGCCCATGTTGGTACCGGTGTCCCCATCGGGCACGGGGTACACATTGAGCCGATTGATGGCGGGGCCATGCGCCTTCATGGCGTCTCGGAAGGCCACAACAGTGCCCCTGAACTCATTTGCCCCAAAAGTTTGTGCCCCAGTCACGTCTCTGAGGCTAGTGACCCACGGGTCCCTCCCCGAAACACGAGAAAACTCCTCGATTCCTCCCACTGGACGGTTGGGGTCTCTTCGATGTCGCTGGTAGTTTTTACATCTGCGTTCGAAAGGCCCTCGCCTTTCGCGAATACGAAGAGGTTTCCAAAATGGCTGCAGTTTGCGAAGTGTGTGGCAAGGGTCCGTCCTGGGGCATGTCAGTTTCTCACTCCCATGTGCGCACCAAGCGCCGTTGGAGCCCGAATATCCAGCGCGTCCGCGCCATTGTTAATGGCGCGCCCCGCCGCCTCTATGTATGCACCGCATGCATCAAGTCGGGCAAAGTCGTCAAGGCCGGCCGCTAAAGGCACCCATGCAGGGCGTCATTAAGGCTTACGACCCCACCAGTGGTGACGGCGTCGTTGTCAGCGACACAGATCTTTCCGAGTACAACCTCGCTCCCAATGCCCTTGAGGGCAGCATTTTCCGCATGGTCCGCCAGGGCCAGCGCGTGGTTTTCGTCCTGGACGAGGCCGGTCGTGCCACAAGTCTCAGCCTTGGGTCCGAGTCAGACATGGGCACACCTGGGGTTTAATTTTTAGGATGTAGGTAGTTCACCTAGGGTCAACCTTGGGAACGTCCCACAATTCATCCTCCCCAATGAAGAGGTCCGCACATGGCTGCTACCACTGCAAACACCCGATTGAAGCAATGGGTTAACGACTGGGCAGAAATTCTGCAACCAGAATCCATTTACTGGTGCGACGGAACTGCTGACGAGTATGAAGCTCTCTGTCAGTCGCTCGTCGACGCAGGAACCTTCAAGAAGCTTGATGAAGCAAAGCGCCCGAATAGTTATTGGGCACACTCTGATCCGGGCGACGTTGCACGCGTTGAAGACCGCACCTTCATTTGTTCTACGAACAAAGAAGACGCTGGTCCAAACAACAACTGGCGCGAACCATCAGAGATGCGCGCAGAGATGAATTCCTTATACAAGGGCGCAATGAAGGGCCGCACGATGTACGTCGTGCCGTTCTCCATGGGACCACTTGGCTCCCCCATCGCACACATTGGTGTGCAGCTCACCGATAGCGCATACGTAGCAGTCAGCATGCGCATCATGACTCGCATGGGCCAAGGTGCACTTGATGTTCTCGGCAACAACGAATGGGTTCCTTGTGTTCACTCCGTTGGTGACCCATTGGCTCCAGGTCAGACAAGCTCTGCATGGCCATGTAACCCCGATAACAAGTTCATCGTTCACTTTCCTGAGACTCGTGAGATCTGGTCGTTCGGTTCGGGCTACGGCGGCAACGCCTTGCTCGGCAAGAAGTGCTTCGCTCTTCGCATCGCTTCTGTGATGGCACGCGACGCAGGCTGGCTTGCAGAGCACATGCTCATCTTGAAGCTCACGAACCCAGAAGGCGCATCGAAGTACATCGCTGCTGCGTTCCCTTCAGCATGCGGCAAGACAAACCTTGCGATGCTCGTTCCCACGATTCCAGGCTGGAAGGCCGAGACAATCGGTGACGATATTTGCTGGATGAAGTTTGGTGACGATGGACGTCTCTATGCCATTAACCCAGAAGCCGGATTCTTCGGCGTTGCACCTGGCACCGGTTATGACACCAACGCCAATGCAATGGACACACTGTGGGGCAACAGCCTGTACACAAACACAGCACTCACTCCTGATGGTGACGTGTGGTGGGAAGGCATGAGCGATACTCCTCCTGCACGTGCCACCGATTGGAAGGGCAATGTCTGGACTCCAGAGTCTGAGACAGCAGCTGCTCACCCAAATGCACGCTTCACCGCTCCTGCATCACAGTGCCCATGCATCGCACCCGAGTGGGAAGACCCAGCGGGCGTGCCCATCTCGGCAATCCTCTTCGGTGGACGTCGTCGCACAACAGTCCCCTTGGTGACAGAAGCATTCGACTGGGATCACGGCGTGTTCCTCGGCAGCATCATGGCGTCAGAGACGACAGCAGCAGCTGCAGGTGCCGTTGGCAACCTTCGCTTTGACCCAATGGCCATGTTGCCATTCTGCGGTTACAACATGGCCGACTACTTCAGCCACTGGTTGAAGATTGGTGCAGCGACAAAGAGCGAAAACCTTCCGAAGATTTTCTTCGTGAACTGGTTCCGTCGTGATGAAGACGGTCGTTTCCTCTGGCCGGGATACGGCGAGAACAGCCGTGTTCTGAAGTGGATCTTTGACCGCGTCGATGGCAAGGGCAATGCTGAAAAGACAAGCATTGGTTACCTGCCAACTCCAGGCGACATCGACACCACAGGTCTTGAGATTGACTCAGCCGACCTCAATGCATTGCTGTCAGTGGATGAAGCAGGTTGGAAGGAAGCAGTTCCTCAAATCCGCGAGCACTACGCATCATTCGGGTCGGCGTTGCCTGCCAAGTTGACGAAGTCACTCGATGACCTCGCATCATCACTGAGCTAATTGATTAATTAAAAAAGCCCCTCGCTTCGGCGAGGGGCTTTTTCATTTCGCTTACGCTTCGACTTCTTCGCGCCGACGGCGAACAATTGCAGGTATTAATAGTGCTCCGGTCACCGCCAGCAGAAGAACAAACACGACGACCACAGTCAACGCACGACTATTTGACTCGTTCCCCAACACGATCGATAGTGACATCACGACGTCTTCGCCATTTCGTTCTCCGACAAGCACAACATTGTGATTGCCGTTCTCAACTCCATTGGGTATTTCATACGAACCAACTAATTCACCTTCGCCATCAACGTTGGTTCTACCCAACAGAATTGGTGTGGAGTACAGACGAACTTCAGCCTTTGAATCAGATGTGAATCCGCTTGCGTTTACCGTCACAGAATCGCCCTCGTTCACCCTCAGACGGCCGTCGTCATCTAATGACAATCGTGAACCATCGGCAGCAACTGCCCATATGCGCACAACCAGCGGTCCGGCAGTGATGACCAATCTGTTGTTCTCGCGAACAATGACTGCTTCCACCTCTTTGCCGCCGAGGAGAAGACCTGAGCCTCCCACTTCTGTCCGTGGAAGATCAATCGATGAGAGTTGCGGCACTGTTGATGACGTTGCCGGCACCGTGGATGATGAAGCGACGGGAGTTGAACTTGTTGAAACCGATGCTGCACCAGTACGAGGAGGAGAAGTAGTGCTTGTCGTAGACGACACCACAGCAATTTGTCCTTGCCCTGTCGCGACTGTTGTTGGAGACACAACGGGAGCCGTGGTTAAAGGAAGCCCCGCCGGGGCCACGGTCGTTGGAGTGGAGACCGAAGGCGCAACAGTCGTTGTTGAACTGGTCGAAGTCGTATTCACTGGCGTATCAATCGTGACCGTACTTGCAGTCACCGCAGAGGTGGGTCCTGTGTTTGAAGCTGCATCGGAAACCGAATTAGCACCAAGCCTTACAATGATGGTTCCATCGCTTGTACATGTCGCAGTCAATGAGATTGTTGTACCTGATGACTGATTCACCGAAAAAGTGCATGTTGCGGTTCCAAGATTCTGAAAATCACTCGCTGCTACCCCATTGACAGTTTCATCAAACACCACTGCATACACGAGCGTTCGAGAACTTGCAGGTGAAGCGGGTGATGAGATGGTTGCAGAAGGGCTCGTCACATCAGGTGCAGATGTGGTGAACCTCACTCCTCCAGATGCTGTCGGATCATGAAGAGGTGCATTGTTTCCTGCAATATCTTTAATGACTCCTGCAGCGAAAGAGAGACACTGCACGGAGGAGTGCGCAAAGTTATTCGGAGGATTCACCGTCACAGTGCCACCCGCAGCCGTGACCGCAGCCGAAGACACAGAGATTGTTTGATCCGTGGTCGGACAGGTTGATCCACCCGACTTGACGATCACATTCCCAGTTGCGGCATAGACATCTTCGTTATAGGTCAACTGAATGTTTGCATCTACCGCGACACTCGCGGCATCTCGAGCCGGAGAGACACTTGTTAATGAAGGTGCTGTCCCATCGACAACAACCGTGAGCGCTGCTGAGCTAGCTGAGGTATT
>Ga0208083_1000109_pt1 | contig 19857 bp, 19 predicted proteins | sample LakMenEpi07Jul09_FD_150677 | JGI IMG/M metagenome (GOLD analysis project Ga0208083, IMG submission 150677) | Freshwater microbial communities from Lake Mendota, WI - 07JUL2009 deep hole epilimnion (SPAdes) | ecosystem: Environmental > Aquatic > Freshwater > Lake > Epilimnion/Euphotic zone ...
CTCACTTGCGCAACTTGAGTTCTGCGTCGATGTATTGAAGCGCCGTGACAATCGTAATGATGAGGGCTAGGTAAATTAACACCAACTCCACTGGGATGAGCCATGGAAAGTAATAGTCGAGAGGCGACAGCAAGAAGCCGATTGCAATTGACTGCATCACGGTCTTGAACTTTCCGCCACCAGATGCGGCCAGCACGCGACGCTTCGCAACTATCAGACGATAAACGGTAATACCAACTTCTCGAATCAAGATTGCAGCGGTTATGTACCAGCTGAGTTCACCGAGAATTGACAGCGCAACCAGTGCGCCACCGATTAGAGCCTTGTCGGCAATCGGGTCGAGAAGTTTTCCAAGGTTTGTAACGAGGTTGCGCTTGCGCGCGATCGCCCCATCGATGCCATCGGTCGAGATAGCCAAGACAAAAATCGCGACGACGAACCAGCGCTCGAGGCTGCTCTTTTCGGGTGCGACGAATAGCAGAGTGATAAAGACCGGAACCAGCAGAATTCGCAGCAGAGTGATGCTGTTTGGCAAATTCAGGCCGAGAGCCACTACTTGCGCCCTGTCAACTGCCAGGCGTCTTCGTCGCCGTCGTCATCGTCATCGTTGCCACGCGGAATGAAATCGGCTGGGTCGCCGGCGGCAAGCGCTTCAAACCCTGGGCGTTCTGATTCGATTTCTCGGGCAGCCTGCGAAACGGCTGGGGTCGCCTTTGAGCCAGGTTCACCGCGCAACTGGGCCAGAACCAAAGCAAGGTCTTCGGCGCGAACCAAAACATCACGAGCTTTTGAGCCCTCGCTCGGGCCAACGATGTTGCGCGATTCTAGAAGATCCATCAAGCGCCCAGCCTTGGCAAAACCGACGCGAAGCTTGCGCTGCAGCATCGAAGTAGACCCGAACTGCGAATTGATGATCAACTCGGCGGCCTGCAGCAGAACCTCTAGGTCGTCACCGATGTCGGCATCGACAATGCGAGTTGCTTTGGCTTCGTTGACGTCTTCGCGATACTCGGGCTTCATCTGTGCCTTGACGTGCTCGACGATTCGCTGAAGCTCGTTCTCGGCCAGCCAGGCTCCCTGAACACGGATGGGCTTGTTGGTTCCGTAGGGAAGGAAGAGCGCGTCACCCTGACCAACCAATTTCTCGGCGCCGGTCTGATCGAGAATCACGCGCGAGTCGGTAATGGAAGAAACCGAGAACGCAAGGCGGCTTGGAACGTTGGCTTTGATTAGGCCGGTAACCACGTCGACGGATGGTCGCTGAGTCGCGAGTATCAGGTGGATTCCTGAGGCGCGAGCCAACTGGGTGATGCGCACGATTGAATCTTCGACATCGCGAGGCGCAACGATCATGAGGTCGGCTAACTCGTCGACCACGACCAACAGGTATGGATATGGCTGCAGTTTGCGTTCGCTGCCTTCTGGCAGTTTGACCTCTCCGGCAACAATGGCCCGGTTGAAGTCATCGATGTGCTTGAAGCCAAACGAGGCTAGGTCGTCGTAGCGCGAATCCATCTCTTTGACGACCCACTGCAGAATTTCGGCAGCCTTCTTGGCGTCGGTGACAATCGGAGTGATCAGGTGCGGAACGCCCTGGTAGACAGCAAGCTCGACTCGCTTTGGATCGATCAAAATCATGCGCACCTCGGCTGGCTTAGCGCGCATCAAAATCGAAGTGATCATGGCGTTGATGAAACTCGACTTACCAGCGCCGGTTGCTCCAGCGACCAAAAGGTGAGGCATCTTGGCAAGATTTGCGACGACGTAACCGCCCTCAACGTCTTTTCCGACGCCGATGGTTAGCGGGTGAAGATTCTGTTTAGCAACCTGTGAACGCAGCACGTCGCCGAGCGACACGATTTCGCGATCTGTGTTTGGAATCTCAATTCCAATCAGCGACTTGCCCGGAATTGGAGCGAGGATTCTCACTTCGTTGCTTGCAACCGCATAAGAGATGTTGTTGGTCAAGCGGGTGACCGCCTCGACCTTCACGCCTGGCGCAAGTTCAACTTCGTAGCGCGTGACGGTTGGGCCTCGCGAGAACCCGACTACCTTGGCTGCGATGTCAAACTCACCAAAAACACTGTCGATCGAAGAAACGATTGCATCGTTGGCAGCGGTCTTTGACTTCGGCGGTGTGCCCGGGGTTAGCAGGTCGTTCGACGGCAAGACATATGGCTTGAGGCGCATCGGCTTCACGGGTTCGGCAACTGCGACCGCATCGAGCTCTGGCTGCTCGGCCTGCGGAATGTCGATTGGCTCGGTTTGCGGTTCGGCTAGGTCGACGGGCTCAGCGGTGTCAACCGAAGGAACGTGGGTCTCTGTTTGCGGATTGAAAAGCGCATCTAGCGATTCGATATCGTCTGGCTCAGAACCGTCGGTGAGCACAGCTTTTTCGAAAGCCTCGTCTGAACCTTTGCCGCGACGCCACCATGGAACTTTTGTGCCGTCGTAGGCATCGGGAATTTCATCTTCGTCATCGGCGTCTTGCTCGGCTTTAGCTTTGGCCTCGCCGAAGAGGTAGTGCTTCAATTCGCGCAAGCGCTCTGGAATTCTGGTAGGCGCCGTCTTGCTCATGATCAGCATCGAGCCGATGGCAATCAGCGCCATGACCGGCACCGCTCCCCACACTGTGATGGTGTTCAAGAAAGGCCAAGAGATTAGCCAGCCGAAGAGTCCGCCGTTGTAAGCAAGTTTCCACTCGCCGTCACTTGGCTGCGGCTGAGTGCCGAGCAGGTGAAAGAAACCGCTAATTGAAACAAGCAGCAGAAATAGACCGATGCCAATTCGACCGTTGTCTCTCACGGTCGAGGGATGGCGCATCAGGTAGAGGGCAAAAATCACCATCACGACCGGCAGCGCCAGGGCCAGCTTTCCAAACAACAAGCCAAAAGTGACCACGTGCAAGCCGAGGGCAAACTCGTTATTGATCAAGAACCAGCTGAAGATAGCGCCCGCGATGCCAAGCAAGAACAGAAAGAACGGGATGCCGTCGCGGCGGTCTTCTTTGGCAATCTGGTCTGGGCTGAGGGCTCGGGCCGCTGCCCCTACCCCGTGGGCAAAAACCATGTAAATTCTGGTGGCAAGGTTCTGCGGGTTGCCCTCGCTGGCCGGCTTTCGGGTGCGGCTGGCACCCGATCTAGCCGAAATTTTGGGCGTGGGTTTGCGCGTTGCCATGCCACAAACTTTAACAGCGACCCCAGACAAAATGCGGGAGGCAGGCGGGGCTAGTCGAATTAGGGCCGGCTTGGCCGCTCAGTCGACGATGACCACCGGAATGATCATTGGCCGACGGCGGTGGGCCTTATTGACCCAGGTGCCGATGGTTCTGCGAATCACCTGCTGCATGGCATAGCTATCACGGATGCCTTCGGCAGCCGCCTGAGCCAGCGCGAGCGCGATCTGTGGCTTTACGTCGTCGAAGACGTGGTCTTCTTCGGCAAAGGCTCGGGCTCGAATTTCTGGCCCGATCTTGATTCGCCCGGTGGCCGCGTCAATCGTGCAGAAGATCGAGATGAAGCCCTCTTCGGCGAGAACCCTTCGGTCTTTGAGGTCTTCTTCGGTGATTTTACCGACCGTCTTGCCGTCGACAAAGAGCAGCCCGCACTCGACGGCACCGACAACTTCGGCGATTCCGTCGGCGAGGTCAATGACCCAACCGTCTTCGGTAATCAGCACGCGCTCGCTCGGAACACCGGTTTGCTCGGCCAATTTGCCGTTGGCGATTAGGTGACGGTATTCGCCATGCACGGGCATGACGTTTTTCGGCTTCAAGATGTTGTAGCAGTAGAGCAGCTCGCCCGCGGCAGCGTGCCCGGAAACGTGCACCTTGGCGTTGCCCTTGTGAACCACGTTGGCACCGAGTTTGGTTAGCCCGTCGATCACTTTGTAGACGGCATTCTCGTTGCCCGGAATCAGCGAGCTGGCCAAAATGACGGTGTCGCCCTCGCCAATCTCGATGTCGTGCTCAAGATTTGCCATGCGCGCGAGAACCGCCATCGGCTCGCCCTGCGAACCGGTCGACATGTAAACCAGTTGGTTGTCAGGAATATCCGTGGCGTGTTTCGAATCAATCAAGACACCGTCTGGAACATTCAGGTAGCCCATCTGCTGCGCTATCTGCATGTTGCGAACCATGCTGCGACCAACCAGTGCGACCTTGCGATTATTGGCAATCGCTGCGTCGACAACCTGTTGCACTCTGTGCACGTGACTTGAGAACGACGCGACAATCACGCGGCGCTTGGAACGCGCAATCACGTTTTCGATTACCGGCCCGATGTCTTTCTCGAGCGGTGTGAAGCCAGGGATGTCGGCATTGGTCGAGTCGCTCATAAACAGATCGAGGCCCGCCTCGCCAACGCGAGCAAAAGCGCGAAGGTCGGTCAGTCGCCCGTCGAGTGGCAACTGATCCATCTTGAAATCGCCGGTGTGCAAAACGGTTCCGGCAACGGTCTTGATGACCACGGCAAGCGCGTCTGGAATCGAGTGGTTCACCGCGATGAACTCGAGGTTGAAATCGCCATATTTCTTGTGCTGGCCCTCGGCGGTCACCATCACGTTTGGCGTGATGCGGTGCTCCTTGAGCTTGGCCTCGACGAACGCAAGCGTCAGCGCCGAGCCGATGATCGGAATGTCTTCGCGCAGCCTGAGCAGGTATGGCACTCCGCCGATGTGGTCTTCGTGTCCGTGGGTCAACACGATCGCGAGCACGTCATCCATGCGTTCACGGATGTAGCCGAAGTCGGGCAGAATGACGTCGATGCCCGGTTGAGTCTCTTCGGGAAACAGCACGCCGCAGTCGACGATCAGCAGTTTGCCGTTGATTTCGAAGACGGTCATGTTGCGACCAATCTCACCGATTCCGCCGAGCGGAACGATTCGAAGGACATCTTTTCTTAGCGGAGCTGGAGCAGGAAGGGTTAGAACCATCGGTTCAATCTCCTAGTGTTTTCGACGTGCAATTAGCGAGTGGTGCCGGCTACTTTCGGTAGCGCGCCACCAGCAGCAGCATTGCGGTCTGGGCGGAAGTTCTCAAAACTCAGGCCTGTGATTGGGCCAACCTTGTCGATGTCTTGCTCGATGCGTGCAGCCTCTGACTCTTCAGGGCCAACGAGCGGTAGTCGAACGCGAGGGCTGTTTATGAGGCCCAAGCCGTGCAAGATGTATTTCGATGCCACGGTGCCAGGCACGTGGTTCATCGCGGCGCGAACCAGAGGCTCGAGCGAGTTGTGCACTTTTAGTGCGTGGTGAAAGTCGTTGCGGTTGGTCGCGTCAATCATTTCGCGATAGGCCGCCGGTGAAATGTTGGCGGTCACGCCAATCAATCCGGTCGCGCCAATTGCGATGTGCGGCAATACGTTGCTGTCGTCACCCGAGAAGTAGAGCAGCTCGGTTTCGTTCATGACGCGAGAGGCTTGAGCTAGGTCTCCCTTGGCGTCTTTGATCGCAACGATGTTGGGGTGCTTGGCTGCTCGAAGAATTGTTTCGTAGGCAATTGGAATTCCGGTGCGACCTGGGATGTCGTAAAGAATTACAGGAAGGTCGGTTGAGTCGGCAATCAACCTGAAGTGGGTAAGCACACCGGCTTGGGTTGGCTTGTTGTAATAAGGAGTGACAATCATCACGCCATCGGCACCGGCTTTTTCGCTTGCCTTGTAAAGCTGCATCGCGTGAGCGGTTTCGTTTGAGCCACCACCGGTAATGATCTTGGCTCGTCCGGCTGCCACAGATTTTCCAACCTTGACTAGCTTCAGCTTCTCGTCGTCGGTCAGCGTGCTGGTTTCACCGGTGGTGCCGGTTACGACAACACCGTCGGCGCCGTTAGAGATGACATAGTCGATGTGCTTCTCGGTTGCAGGCCAGTCGACTTCACCCTCAGAGTTCATCGGCGTCACGAGTGCAACTAGCACCTGACCGAAGATGTTCTTGTTCTGCGCCATGACTAAAGGGTAGCGACTAAGGCGCTACTCGACCATTCTCGTTAAATGCCGCGTAGGTGTAAGGCATTAGCTCGGCCCAGAAGTCTTCCATCTTTTCGGCACACATTTCAATTTCGCGCTGCGGGAACGAAGGAAAGTGGGTTCCCTCGCGCTTGGTGCGAAGACTCAAGAAGTTCATCAGTGCGCGAGCGTTCATGGTGACATACATGCTCGAGTAGATGTTCAGCGGCAAAATGATTCTGGCCACCTCGCGGGCGACACCTGCTTCTAGCATTCGCTGATAAGCCTCGTATGCCTGGATGGATGCGGTGCGAGATTCTTGCTCGACCAGCGCGGTCTGCTCGGCGGTGCCAGGAATGAAGTCGTAGCTTCCGGTCTTGCCAATCTGAATCAGGTTGCGATCCGGGCCTGGAACGTAAAAAACCGGGCTGAGCTCCTTGTAGCGGCCCGACTCTTCGTTGTAGCTCGCGATACGGTGACGCTGAAACTCTCTGAAAACGAAGATTGGCGCTTGAACATAGAAGGTGAGTGAGTTGTGCTCGAATGGTGATCCGTGACGGTCGCGCATTAGGTAGTTGATCAGACCCTTGCTGCGCTTTTCGTCTTCACTTGCGTCGACACGGGATGCGGCGGCCTCGAGGGTTTGCTCACCCTGGGTCGAAACTCGGGCGGCGAACAGCACATCGCTGTCTGACGCGCTCGAGCGCACTAGCTCGACGGTTACATCGCTTCTAAATTTGATCTCTGACACGCCTTATAGCCTAGCGGCGGGGCGAGGTAATAATTCGCAACGGGCCATCGATGCCACCGCCGGTAAGAGAGAATTGACCTGTGCCAGTAGAAACCCGATTCGTCTTGGTGGCAGCCGTCATTTTGGTTGTGATCGCCGCCGGCCTTTTCTGGAAGTCACGAACGGGTCGAGCCCAACGCGTGGCCGGTGGGCAGCTAATCGACTTAGCCAAACTCGGTGCCACCAAAAACGGCCAACCGGTCACCGCCTTCGGCGAGCGGATGACTTTTCTGCAGTTCTCTACCGAATTTTGCTCGCAGTGCGTGCAAACAGCCCGCGTCTATAAAGAACTCGAAGAGCACAGCGAAGGCATACTGCACATCGAGGTAGACATCACCAACCGACTAGATTTAGCCAAAGAATTCAACATTCTGCAAACCCCAACAACCCTGGTCTTGGATGCCGGCGGTCGCGTTACCTCGCGAATCGGCGGTGCCACCAAGGCAAAGACAATCAAAGATGAGATAGGACACTTCACAATCTAATGAGCAAGCAAATCGAACAAATTGATCCGCGCGGCCCACGATTTGGAGCTGCCATCATCAACGTATTCAGCATCATCATTTTCTTCTTCGCACTCGACAAGGCAACTGAAGCGATTGCGCAGTCACTCCTTGCGATTGTTTGGGTTTCGTTTCTTTGGGGGACGCTCTTGGGAAACAGCAAGCACCCGTTTGGAATTTTCTACAAGAAAGTAGTGCGACCAAAGCTGGCTGCGCCGAAAGAACTCGAAGATGCCAGACCACCGAGATTCGCACAGTTTGTTGGTCTAGTTGTGACCAGCCTGGGTTTTGTTCTACTCGCGCTAAATGTACCGTTCGGCATTGCCATCGCGGCTGGTGCGCTCTTTGCTGCATCGACGCTGCAGGCTTACTTTGCCTTCTGCCTCGGTTGCCAGATGTACCTTGGGCTTCGCCGCATCGGCATTATTCGCGGATAAGCACTCAGAGCGAGGCCTTGGCGTTTAGCGCCAGGGCCTTTCTCATTGCCTTGCGGGCTCTCGCGCGGTCGCCGGCCGCGTCGTATGCCAACCCCAGCGAAAACCAAGCCAACTCACTCTCGGGTTGCTGCGTTACCGCCGCCGCGTAAGTTTCAAAGACTCGATCTGCCGATTCGCGAGTTGGGCGGCCGCTCGGGCGAAGCTCAAAGTCAAACATCGGCCAGTTGCCTTCGCGCTCGATCTTGCCCGCGAGTTTTTCAATCTTGAAACCAAAGATAAATTCACGGATGGTCAGCCACAGTGCAAAAGCGGGAAACACGAGAATCAGTGCGCCCATGACCTTGGCCACGGCCTCGTCAATCATTAGCAGCGTGAATGCGGTGTTTGCCAGCAGAACCGTGTAGATCAGGGTCAGCAAACCCATCAGGAAGGCACCGACTTTGGCGTTGTAAGTCATTCGAACTCTTAGAGGCCGAGAACACTCTGCAGGCCAACGGTCAATCCCGTTGATTTTGCAGCGAAACGAATCGAAGCCAGAACGCCTGATGTGTAGGCGCGAACCGAGCTGGTTTCGTGGCTGAGGGTTAGCAGCTCGCTGTCGCCACCGAGCAAGACATCTTGCTTGGCCGAAACACCGTTGATTCGAAGACTGTGGATTGGAACACCGGCGACAATTTCGCCGCGAGCCTGTTGGCCAACGCCAGGCAGCAGCACCGGCTTGCCGTCACGCGCGTCTGAAATTAGTTCGGCTGTGCGAATCGCGGTGCCCGAGGGAGAATCAACCTTGCCGGCGTGATGCGCCTCGACAATTTCGATCGAGTCAAAGAATTTGGCGGCTTCGCCAGCGAACTTGGTTGCCAGCATCGAGCCGACCGAGAAGTTTGGCACAACCACAACGGCTGCCGATGAACCAGCGAGTTTCTTTTCGAGCTGCTGCAGATGCGTTGCCGACCAGCCACTTGTGCCAACCACTAGCTTCTGGTTGTTCTCGACCGCAAACTCAACGACAGACTGACTCACATCGAAACGGGTTAGGTCGATGACAACGTCTGCGCCGAGAGTTTGAGCGATATCGCTCTTCGAGTCGAGGGCCGCAAAAAGCTCAAGGTCTTGCGCGCCTTCGATTAGTTCGAGGGCTAGCTTGCCCATGCGTCCGGTTGCGCCGACTACTGCCACTGAGATGCTCATGAAGTCAAACCTACCAATCTCCAATTAGCCAACGCTAGAGAAACGGGTTTAGAGAAACGGCTCAAAGGTCGTCTCTTCGACATCGCCGACGGCAACGATGGTTCGCTCACCGAGCAACAGGTCGCTAACCAGCGCCTGCACCTGATCGATGGTCACTGCGGCAAAGCGTTCGATGGTCTCATCGAGATCGAAGAATTCGCCGGTCGACATTTCTGAACCGACAAGTCTGCTCATGCGAGCCTGGCTGCTTTCGAACTTCAGCGCTAGCCCACCAGAAATGTTGCCCTTGGCCAGTTCAAGTTCGTCTGAGGTGATGCCGCTCTGGGCAATTTTCTCGAACTCGTCGAGCATTAGTCGGGTAACCTGCTCGGCCTTGGCAGGCGAGCAACCGGCATACAGCCCGAAGGTTGAGGCATCGCTGTAGCCCTGGTTGAACGAGTAGACGCTGTAGGCCAGACCGCGCTTTTCACGGATCTCTTGGAACAGACGTGATGACATGCCGCCACCTAGAACCGTGTTCAAGATGCCCATCGCATAGCGTCGAGGGTCGTTTCCGATGATGCCGGGCATGCCAACCAGGATGTTCGCCTGCGCGATGGGGCGCTTGATGACCTGAAGCGGCATGCCTCGAGTGATCTTGGCCTGCTGGTTGCTGCGGCGAGCAACCGGCGCGGCAGACTGGCCCAAATCCCAGCCGGCTGCCGAAAGTTCTTTTTCAACGAGTGCAACGAACTCTGAGTGCTTTACTCCCCCGGCTGCTGCGACAACCAAATCTTGTGGTCGGTAGTTTTCTTTGTAGTGCTGCCAGACGGCATCGCGAGTAACCGCACCGATTGTTTCTTTGTTGCCGCCGATTGGGCGACCAAGCTCGTGGTCGCCGAGCACGGCCTCAGAGAAAGCTTCGTGCGCGACATCCTGCGGATCGTCGTCGTTCATGGCGAGTTCTTCAAGAATCACCGTGCGTTCGTTTTCAAATTCGGTTGCATCGATGAGCGACGAGGTGAGCATGTCTGCAATCACGTCGACGGCAAGCGGCAGAGCCTTGTCTTGAACGCGGGCGTAATAGCTGGTGTGCTCTTTGCCGGTTGAGGCGTTTGACGAACCGCCAACGCTGTCGAACGCGATGGCGATGTCTAGCGCGGTGCGACGGTTTGTTCCCTTGAACAGCAGGTGCTCTAGAAAGTGGGTGCTGCCGAAGTGCCCGTTGGTTTCGTCACGCGAGCCAACGGCTACCGAGAATGAAACGCTTGCGCTCTGAGCGCCTGGCACGTGTTCGGTTAAAACGCGAACACCGCTTCGGAGGATAGAACGGTGAACCGTGCTACCACCCGAAGCGGTGAACGAAAGCTCGCTCTGATCTAGCGGAAAGTAAATTTCAGACATGACCAGAGCCTAGTTTTATTCTTCGTCGTCAGACGAAGCGGCAGCGCCGTCACCCTCAACAACCGGGCTTAGCGAAAGCTTTCCGCGGTCATCGATCTTGGTGATTTCAACCTGAAGCTTCTGGCCTACCTCGAGCACGTCTTCGACGTTCTCGACGCGCTTGCCAGCCATCTTCTTTAGCTCAGAAATGTGCAACAGGCCATCCTTGCCCGGAACCAACGAGATGAAGGCACCGAAGGTGGCTAGCTTCACAACGGTTCCCAAGAAACGCTCGCCAATTTCAGGAACGTGTGGGTTAGCAATGGCGTTGATGCGTGACTTAGCAGCCTCTGCCGAAGGTCCGTCGGTTGCACCGATGTAAACGGTTCCGTCGTCTTCGATTGAGATGTCTGCACCGGTCTCGGCCTGAATCTCGTTGATCATCTTGCCCTTCGGGCCAATGACCTCGCCGATCTTATCGAGAGGAATCTTCACCGAGATAACGCGAGGCGCGGTTGGCGCCATCTCGTCTGGCTCGCTGATTTCTTCAGCCATGATCGCAAGAATGCTCAAACGAGCTTCTTTCGCCTGCAAAAGAGCGCTAGCAAGAACCGACGCAGGAATGCCGTCGAGCTTGGTGTCGAGCTGAATCGCGGTGATGAATTCGCTCGTACCGGCAACCTTGAAGTCCATGTCGCCGAGGGCGTCTTCTGAACCAAGGATGTCAGTCAGCGCTGCGTACTCGGTCTTGCCGTCGATGACGTCTGAGATCAGACCCATTGCGATACCGGCTACAGGTGCGCGAAGTGGCACACCGGCGCTTAGCAACGCAAGAGTAGATGCACAAACTGAACCCATTGAGGTTGAACCGTTTGAACCTAGAGCTTCTGAAACCTGACGAATTGCATAAGGGAATTCGTCACGAGCTGGAAGAACTGGAACAAGCGCACGCTCTGCCAACGCACCGTGACCAATTTCACGACGCTTTGGAGTTCCTACACGACCAGTCTCACCGGTTGAGTAAGGCGGGAAGTTGTAGTTGTGCATGTAGCGCTTGCTGGTTACCGGTGAAAGCGCATCGATCTGCTGTTCCATCTTCAACATGTTCAAAGTGGTGATACCCATGATCTGAGTCTCGCCACGCTCGAAGATTGCCGAACCGTGAACGCGAGGCACAACGTGAATCTCTGCGGTGATCGGACGAATGTCGCGAAGACCGCGGCCATCCATGCGAATGCCTTCTTTGAGCACGCGGTCGCGAACGATCTTCTTGGTAACCGACTTGTAAGCCGCTGAGAACTGACCCATTAGGGCTTCGTCGAACTGCGCGGCCAACTTGGTCTTGGTGGCTTCCTTGAGCTCGCTGTCAGCATCCTGGCGAGCGGTCTTGTCGGCAATCAGGTAAACCTTTGACAGTTCGCCTGCGGCAGCCGCATAGACCGCGTCATACATCTCGTCGCCGTATGGCAAGAAGACCGGGTACTCAGCGGTTGGCTTAGCGGCCTTGGCTGCTAGGCGTGACTGAGCAGCAACGAGCTCCTTGATGAATGGCTTCGATGCTTCGAGACCTTCAGAAACCACAGACTCTGAAGGTGCGGTTGCGCCCTCGTTCTTGATTAGGTTCCAGGCGTTTTCTGAAGCCTCTGCTTCAACCATCATGATGGCAACGTCTTCGACGCCGTTCTCAACGATTACGCGACCGGCAACAACCATGTCGAATACTGAGCGCTCTAGCTGCGAGTGCTTAGGGAATGCAACCCACTGTCCGTCGATAAGCGCAACACGCACTCCACCGATTGGGCCAGAGAATGGCAAACCAGCGAGCTGGGTTGACATCGATGCCGCGTTGATTGCGACTACGTCGTACATCTCGTCTGGCTCGATTGCGAGAACCGAAACGACGATCTGAATTTCATTGCGAAGACCATCAACGAATGATGGGCGCAACGGGCGGTCTATTAGGCGGCAGGTAAGAATTGCCTCGGTCGATGGGCGACCTTCGCGACGAAAGAAGCTTCCCGGAATTCGTCCGGCCGCATACATGCGCTCTTCAACGTCGATGGTTAGCGGGAAGAAGTCAAACTGGTCTTTCGGCTGCTTGCTTGCAGTGGTAGCCGAGAACAACATGGTCTCTTCGTCGATGTAAACGGTAGCCGAACCCTGTGCCTGCTGTGCTAGGCGACCGGTCTCAAAGCGAATGGTTCGCTTTCCATACTTGCCGTTGTCGATAACTGCGGTCTCATACTGAGTGCCGCTCATTGTTTCTATTTCGTGACCCACTCGGGTCCTCCTCTTTATCCTCGTGCGCGCCACAAATCACGGATGACTTGTTGCGTGCGGGAGCGCCATGGCAAGTTAACTTGCCCACACTTTGAGGGATGCCCCGAAATTTTTTCGGTAACTGATCTGCAGTAAAAATCCTTGAGTTTTGGTTCAAGCCAATTTGCTCTCAAGAGCTTCAACCGGAGATCAGAAAAACATGCCGTAGCGCTCTGGTTCTAGGCTACCAGCGAGGCCGACATTTACCTAGGCTCTCGAGATAGCAAAATCGCCCAGAGCATGCCCTGGGCGATCTGCAAAGATTTACGCGATTAGCGGCGCAGTCCTAGTCTTTCGATTAGGTTACGGTAGCGCTCGATGTCTACCTTCTGAAGGTAGCCAAGGAGGCGACGGCGCTGACCAACCAAGATCAACAAGCCGCGACGACTGTGGTGGTCGTGCTTGTGCTCCTTTAGGTGCTCGGTTAGGTCTTTGATTCGCTTGCTGAGAACGGCAATCTGAACCTCAGGAGAACCAGTGTCGCCCGGGTGAGTTGCGTACTCAGTGATAATCGCGGTCTTTACGGCTGCATCTAATGCCATAGTCTTGCTCCTTCAGTTCTTGCTGCGCGGCGCCGAAAACGGGATGTTTTGGCTCTCTTAATCCGCGGCCGATACACGGCAACTTTGCAATCTTAGACGAAAAGCTGGCTAGTTGCCAGCCCCAATGCCAAGCAGCACTCGGATTTTCGCGATGTCGTTGTTGATCGAGATGACCAGGTCTTCGACCCCGTTGAATTTGGCCGCCGGTCTCACGAAACCCACATACTCCAGGTCGACCACCTTGTCGTAGAGGTCTAGGTCTTTGCGGTCAAGCACAAAGGCCTCGGCAAGCCTAGGTACGGCCTGAAAGGTCTCGTTGATTCCGATTGAGATCGCGGTGGGCATCTTCTGCCCGTCAACGTGCATCCAACCCGCATAGACGCCATCTACCGGAAGGTAGCCCTCGCAATCGCGAGCGATGTTGGCGGTAGGAAAACCGATGGTTCTGCCAATTTTCAAGCCGTGCTCGACATTGCCCGTGGTAACGTGCGGGCGACCCAAAAGCTTTGCTGCCCCAACCACGTCTCCGTTGTCGAGCAAGCTTCTGACCCGCGTGGTCGACACGACTTCACCGTCAATTTTGAATGCGTCGAGCGCTTTGAACTCGAAGCCATACTTGAGCGCAAGTTCCGCGAGCAACTCGCAGTTGCCCTCGCCATTTGCGCCGAAGCGAAATCCGTGGCCAACCATCACTAACTTGGCATTTAGCTTTTCAACCAGAACGCTTTTCACGAAATCTTCTGGAGTGAGCTTGGCCAACTCATCGTCAAACTGCAGTGTCACCAGGGCATCGATTTGTAATTCGCTCAGGTGAGCGACTTTTTGCTGCGGTCCGATAATCGACTGCGGGGCCTTGCCCGGCTGAAGAACGTTAAACGGATGGCGATCGAAAGTCACAACTACCGACTTGAGTTGTCTTTGTGACGCGACTTCGGTGAGTTGGCGCAAAAGGTGCTGGTGCCCTAGGTGCAGGGCATCGAACTTGCCGATCGTGACAGCACTGCCAGAGAAACCGGATGGAACTTCACTCATCGAATTGAAATGCAACATGACTTGAATTCTAATTTGCTGCGGCTCGGCGGTTTAGCCAGAGCAGCCCGAAGATTGGCAGAACCAGCGGCAGGCAAGCATAGTTCAAACCGAACCAAGACCAAACCGATGGATGTTCAAAAGCGGCTGGCCAAAGCAAACTCAGGGCGCCAACCACCAGAACGCCAACCAGTTCAAACTTCACCGCCCAACGAGCCACCGTCTGCGATCTAGCGTCGTTTCTGGCAAGCGCGACAGTGGCCACGACATACACAACCGCCGCCAAGGCAGAAAGAGAGTAAGCCAGCGGCGCTTCATCGAACTTGGTAAGCAACTGAAAGATGGCCCGAGCTGTTGCCGAGACCGCAAACACTGCGTATACGGCAATCAGCAGCGCACCGACTCCACGGCTTTTGGTTGAGTTCACGCTTCAACCCTAAGCCAGAGCAGAGAGGCTACTGAGGAGCAAGCGTCGGTTGTGGCAGCCCGACCGATACCGTTGCCAGTGAGATTGCTCGAAGCATTTCTGGCAGCGCAATCACAGACGATAGCCCGAGAGAACCCTGGCTATCTTGCCTCAACAGGTAGCGCGCAGCGGCGCGGGTCTTCAACGAATCTTCACCCACGAGAGCGAGTGTGATCAGCGTGACCGCCTGATATGGCATCGGCGCAATTGCGATTCCCTCTGGCGCAATCGCCTTTGCCTTTGGATCAAAGGTTAGTGCGACCTTGCCGTTCTCGGTCTTGGTCTTGAACATGGTTGCGGCGGTTAGCACAGTCTCCATGGTCGGAATCACGCCATCGCCACCTTCTTCGGTGACAATGCCAGCCATGGTTGCGAATAAGTCACTTGCCTTCGAATACTTGGTGAGAACGATGCTGCCCTCGGCAAAATCTTCGAGGCTAGCCGAACCACCCTCTAGAGCAATCTCTTTTCCGGCGAGTCTTGCCATCCAGTCAACAAATGATTTTGTGTCGCCAACGTCGCCATCAACACCAAACGAGATAGCAACATTGGGTAGTTCAAAATTTGGGTTCAACTTGGCAAGCTCAGCATCGGCCCAGTTAGTGATTTCTCCAGACCAGATTTTGCCAATTGCATCGGCAGAGAGGTTTACGTTGGTGATGTCGGTCAGTGAAACTGCCAGCACAACAGCGTCAAGGGCGAAAGGAACTTCGCTGTATGAGGTTCCGGTTGCAAATGAGTCGGCCCGAAAAATCTGAAGCTCGGTGGCCTCGCTGAGTTCAGTTTCCGGAGTAATTGTCATGCCGGGGCAATTGCTTTCAACCGAGAACTGCCAGTCGGTGGCAACGCTGGCCACCGTGTCGATTGCGTGCACCTGGGTGTCACCCTCGACGCAGGTATAGGTCTGCTCAGCTAGTGAAGCGAGCACCTCTGGAGGCATTGGCGGATCACACGCGGTTAGGGTGAGGCTGCCGATGAGAACCAATCCCATTGCACCAAGCGATCGCTTCAACTGCTCTTCCTTTCGGTGAAAAACCCTTGGGGCGCCGGCAAACCGGCACCCCAAGAGTTTGTCTCAGACTATTACTTTACTTTTGCTACGAGCTCGAGAGCCTTGGCCTTCAACGCCGCTGATAGCGGTGAGTAGTTGAGCTTCGGGCTTTGCGATGGCGAGCAGCTGTTGATTACATAGGTTAGGAACTTCTTGATTGCGGTGCCCTTGGCTGCATTTGTTGATGCAGTCGGCGCCAACGCGTAAGTGACTAGCGAGTTGTTGTAGCCGCCGCGAACATTCTTCTTGTAGTCGATGTCTAGAATTCCGTTGGCCAAAACCTTCTGGGTTCCCAAGAATGCCGAAGCAGCCTTTACCGAAGGAAGAATGAATTGACCCGATGGGTTACGAAGTGCCGCATAAGGCAATCCCTTGGCGGCTACGTCTGAAAGGTCTGCGTAGCTAATCGAGTTCTTGGTTGCAAGCACGCTTGCTACCAAAAGCTGCGAGTTGGCGGCGCTGCTGCCCACCGGAGCACTCTGGCTGCTTGCGGTGCTCCAGGTTCCGTTGTCCCTGTAACCAGATGCACCGTTACCGCGAAGGTAGTTTGCAAATGCCTGCGTGGTACCCGATGAACCTGAGCGGTAAACCACGTTGATTGGCAAGTTTGGCAAGACAGCCTTTGGGTTCAGCTTCTGAATCTCTTCGTCGTTCCAAGTCTTGTAGCGACCGTTCATCATTCCACCGAGAACTTTTGCGGTCAGGTTGAGCGACTTGACGCCGTCAACATTGAATACAACCGCGATCGGGCCTCCCACTAGTGGAACGTAGGTGAAGTTGTCTGGCTTCTTGTCAGCTGCTGGGTATGGGGCGTCGCTTGCTCCAAAGTCATATGTGCCGCTGGTGAAGTTGTTGCGACCAGCACCAGAGCCAACCGAGGCGTAGGTAATGGTGTCAGTCTTGTAGGCCTGAGCACAGGTGCTCAAGATGCTGTTTGCATATGAAGACCCACCAGCTGTGATGGTCTCTTTTGCGCTGGCCGATGGGCCAACTAGAGCGACTGAGGCCACTAGGGCTGTAACCGCCACTATGGCGCTTGCTGAACGACGCATTTAATCTCCTTGTTTGAAATGAACTACTTGCACTGTTTAGTGAATGGCAACCTGGTTAACGGATTTGGAGTGTTTTGTTGAATTGATGTGAAGCAATGGTTAACAATTGGTGTTAGCCGAAGTGCCCGTTGACATAGTCATTGGTGCGCAAATCGACTGGCTGGTTGAATACCTGATCTGTCGAGCCAAACTCAACTACCTGACCTGGGTTGCCGTCTTCTGCCAAGAAGAAGGCGGTTTGGCTAGAAACACGCTGGGCCTGCTGCATGTTGTGAGTCACGATGACAATCGTCATTTCCTCTTTGAGCTCGAGAATTGTCTCCTCGATGCGACGGGTAGAACCTGGGTCGAGAGCAGAACAAGGCTCATCCATTAAAAGAACATCCGGGTCCATGGCCAAAGACCTGGCGATGCAGAGGCGCTGCTGCTGGCCACCTGAGAGAGACAAAGCTGGGTCTCCGAGGCGATCCTTAACCTCGTTCCACATCGACGCGCGGCGCAACGAAGTCTCGACCAACCCGTTAGGGTCATCGTGCTTGCGGCTGGCAAGCTTTAGGCCCGAGAGAACGTTGTCTTTGATCGACATTGTTGGGAAGGGATTCGGCTTCTGAAACACCATGCCCACGCGAAGGCGAACACCCACCGGGTCAACCGATGGTTCGTAGATGTCAACACCATCGAGCAATACCTTTCCGCCAAGCCCGGCAGAAGGAATAAGCTCGTGCATGCGATTGAGAGTGCGAATGAAAGTCGACTTGCCACAGCCCGAAGGGCCAATCAGCGCGGTGACCTCTCTCTCTGGGAAAAGTAAGTTCACATCTTTTAGAACGTGACGCTGGCCAAACCAGACGTTGATGTCTTGCGCCGAGAGTTGAGTCATTTACTTTCCAGCTTTCTTTGCGGTCTTTTTGCGACTAAGAACACGAGCCGCGATGAAGAGAATTGCTACCAAGATCAGGATCACAAAAGCCGCTCCCCACGCACGTTGCACTGCGGTGTCAAAGTTGCTTGCGATAAAGGTGTAGAGATAGGTCGGAAGGGTTGCGATTGAACCGTCAAATAGATTCAAGTTGGTGTTGTTGGCCGCAAAAGTCGTTACGAGTAACGGTGCTGTCTCGCCAATGATTCGAGCTACGCCTAGCAGCACAGCAGTGATCAGGCCTGACTTGGCGGCTGGCATTGTCACCAACCAGAAGGCCTTCCAGGCCGAAGACCCAAGAGCGAGGGCACCGTTGCGAAGTTCTTGCGGAACCAATAGCAGCGATTCTTCGGCGACGCGGGTAACCGTTGGAAGCATTAGAGGAATCAAGGCTAGCGAACCAGCCCAACCGACATACTGGGTTAGGCCAGAGGCGATAAACATCGCGTAAATAAAAAGCCCCGCCACCACAGATGGCAAACCACTAAGCGCTTGAATTAGGGTTCTCACGGTCGATCTAGTTTTGCCAGTGGTCTCAGTCAGATACACAGCCGTCGCGATTCCAAGCGGAACCGTAACAATCGTGCTCAGCAGAACAATCAAGAGGGTTCCGATAATCGCGTGTCCGAGACCGCCATATTCGAGTGAAGTTTGGCCAGAAATGTAAACGTTGTTTTGGGTAATGAACTGCCAACTGATTGCTGCTGAACCGCGCTCGACTACCGACCAGACCACTGAAACAAGAAGCACTACAACGCTCATGGCGAAGAAAATGACAAAAATCTGCAGGATTGCATCGGCCTGGCCGCGCTTACCTGAGAATCGGCGACCGGCAATTACACCGAGAACCAGCTGAACAGGCAAGAAAACGAAAAGCAGCGCCAGTTCGAAGCGCAGCCCGAAAAGCATGGCCAGAAGGCCGGTCGCGAGAGGAACGGTTGAAGCAAGAACTATCGTCACGATGCCAGAAAGGCTAATTTGCTTCCAGGGTTCTGCGTTTTTTGGTCTAGCAACCGGAGTTGGGTCGATTGGCATCGAGGCTACTTTCTCCATGGCTGAGCCTTCGCAACTATGAATGAAGCAATCATGTTTACAAACAGGGTCACCACGAAAAGAACCACACCGGCAGCCATCAGGCCGGCCACCTCATCTTGTCCGGCTTCACCGAACTTAGCGAGAATCATCGACGCTACAGAACCACCCTGGTCTTCGAGAATGTTGAACCAGTTCACCTCAAACACCAAGTTCAAAACGAAGAAGATAGCGACGGTCTCACCGAGCGCTCGACCTAGACCCAATAGAACACCACCGACGATTCCACCGCCCGAGGTTGGCAGAATTACGCGTCGAAAAGTAGACCAACGACCTGCTCCTAGTGCAAGCGAGGCACTGATTAGGTCTCGATCGAGCTGACTGAAAATTTCACGGGTAACCGATGCGATGATCGGCACGATCATTACGGCAACAACCCATCCGGCAATAAATGGCGAACGCAAGAAGTTGCCCGAGGTGTTGTCGAAAATCGGAATGAACCCGAGCCCCTGGTAAATCATTTCTGCCCAGCCGGCGGCAACCGGCGAGAAAATTAGCAAGCCCCAGAGACCGAGCACAACTGAAGGTAGTGCCGCTAATAAATCGACCATGACCGTTGCGATTTTGCCGAAACGATCGTTGGCCATGAAAACGATGAAATAGGCAAGAGAAATAGCCATTGGCACAGCGAGAAGAACGCCGATAGTAGAAACCAAAATCGAACCCCATAGCATCGGGCCAATCTGCATGACCAGGTTCTCAGGGTTGTTATCCCAGGTGGAACCAAAGATGTAGTCGATGCCCTGCGATTCAAAAGCAGGCCATGAACGCCACATCAAAAAGATAAAAATTAGTGACACCAAAACGATCGAGGAGTTGGCTGCCCAAGTTGCCGACTTGAAAAAGACTCGGTCTGCTTTTGAGAACGGTTTGGCCCTTAGAGAGCGGCGCTCGGCAATGGGAGCGGGGGTTTGGGCCATGCCTAAATCTTGGTGATAACGAGTGAAGAAAACCTAGTCAGAAAGTTAACGGAAGGTTAATTCGTCTAGAAACCGAACCAAATCTGCTGCATTCTGGCCAGCATTATGCCGACGGTGGCCGCTGCCAGTGCCAAAACCATGGTTGACCAGCGATTTCTCTCTACTAGCGCCCAGAAGGCTGCTCCCAGAGGAATGAAGAGCGCGACGAACAGATAGCCGAAAAACTCAAGGGTGTCGGTCTTGGC